>OGRP01000017.1_pt1 | contig 207826 bp, 115 predicted proteins | sample 1553531 | NCBI WGS metagenome assembly OGRP01 (sample SAMEA2580045, study PRJEB22360) | human gut metagenome | biome: human gut; feature: human-associated habitat; material: faeces | place: Denmark | collected 2008/2010 | reverse complement strand
AACGTTTCGCAGCAGGAGCCATCAACTTCGACCGCTACGAGGTGAAGTTTGAAATTGACGAGAAAGGAAAACCGATCAGCGTTTATTTCAAAGAATCGAAAGACGCCAACAAACTGGTGGAAGAATTCATGTTGCTTGCCAACAGAACAGTGGCAGAGTTCGTCGGTAGAGTTCCCAAAAATAAAAAGCCTAAAGTGCTTCCTTACCGTATCCACGACCTTCCCGATCCGGAGAAACTGGAGAATCTGTCACAATTCATCGCCCGCTTCGGCTACAAAGTACGTACAAGCGGAACGAAAACGGATATTTCAAAATCCATCAACCACCTGCTGGACGACATACACGGAAAGAAAGAAGAAAACCTGATTGAAACCGTATCTATCCGTGCCATGCAAAAAGCCCGTTATTCGACTCACAACATCGGTCACTACGGACTGGCATTCGAATATTACACCCACTTTACTTCACCCATCCGCCGTTTCCCGGACATGATGGTACACCGTCTGGTAACGAAGTATATGGACGGAGGGCGCAGTGTATCCGAAGCTAAATACGAAGACCTATGCGACCACAGTTCGAACATGGAACAAATTGCAGCCAACGCTGAACGCGCTTCCATCAAATACAAACAAGTGGAATTCATGAGCGAACGTCTGGGACAGATTTACGACGGCGTTATCTCCGGTGTCACCGAATGGGGGCTCTACGTAGAACTGAACGAGAACAAATGCGAAGGTCTGGTTCCTGTCCGTGATCTGGATGACGATTATTATGAGTTCGATGAAAAGAATTATTGTCTTCGCGGACGTCGCAAAAACAAGATCTATAGTTTGGGAGATGCCATCACCGTTCGTGTAGCCCGCGCTAATCTGGAAAAGAAACAGTTGGACTTTGAATTAATAGAAAAGTAAAAGTTTGAATATTCAAGCAAACTGAAAAGCTCATTCAACCCCTGATAACATTAGTACAGAAATACGACTGATTAGATAAATCTGTGAAAGCAACGAGAAAAAAGTTTGCATAGATTTGTGTAATCAGTCGTAAGTCTGTACTTTAGCGTATCATTTTGATTATTCTTACTATTATAACATTCATATATCCATGAAAACTGTCATTATCGAAGACAAACAACGAATCGAGTCCATTATCCTGCATTGCGATGCCTGTTTTGTGGGCATTACAGATTTAGAAGGTAATCCCTATGTAGTTCCCATGAACTTCGGTTATGAAAATGGCATCATATATCTGCATTCAGGTCCCGAAGGCAGCAAGTTAGAGATGTTGAAACACAATAATAATGTATGTATCACTTTCAGCCTCGGACATAAACTTGTCTACCAACACGAAAAGGTAGCCTGCAGTTACAGTATGCGTTCCGAAAGCGCGATGTGTCGGGGGCAAGTGGAATTCATCGAAGAGATAGACGATAAACGCCGTGCACTGGATATTATCATGCGTCATTATACAGACAACGCATTCAGCTATTCCGATCCTGCCGTACGTAACGTAAAAGTGTGGAAAGTAGCTGCCCGACAGATGACAGGAAAAGTCTTCGGTCTGCGAGCCAACGAAAAACCATAAAACAGTTTCCAGCTTTCAGCTAATGAATTTAACTTCATGTTCCACACCCGTCTAAGAAATGAATACAGCATTCAAGAAGCATGACGGAGTATCTCCAAGCAAATTTCTCTAAACAAAAGTTTAGAGAAATTTTACCCTCACACTTTCACCCTCTGGCTGTATCTCTTCATCCACCGGTATTACAGGTGTGAGATTTATAACACAATTATAAAAGCTACTCTATCTGTTCATTTCAAATTGTTTTTGTATACTTGCAACATAAATAAAAATAAATAGATAAGTACTCTTACAAAAAAATAACTTATGAAGAAATTACTATGTCTCGCCCTGTTAATATCTGCCGGAAGTATCTACACCGGCAATATCTCGGCAAGCAACAAACCTACCGGTAACAAATCCGGCAACAACTCAAAGGATATATACAAAAAGACCTGGATTGACTTCAACAAGAACGGTGTAAAGGACGTATACGAAGATCCCTCCGCTCCTATCGAAGCCCGTATTGCGGATTTGCTTTCGCAAATGACACTGGAAGAGAAGACCTGTCAGATGGCTACTCTTTACGGTTCGGGACGGGTACTGAAAGATGCATGGCCTACCGACGGATGGTCGACAGAAATCTGGAAAGACGGTATCGGGAATATCGACGAACAGGCCAACGGACTGGGTAAGTTCGGTTCTGAAATCTCCTATCCGTATGCCAACAGTGTGAAGAATCGCCACACCATTCAGCGCTGGTTTGTGGAACAGACACGACTGGGTATTCCGGTCGATTTTACCAACGAGGGAATACGCGGATTATGTCACGACCGGGCTACCATGTTTCCCGCTCAATGCGGGCAAGGTGCCACGTGGAACAAAAAACTAATCCGGGAAATTGCGAAAGTCACTGCTGATGAGGCGAAAGCACTCGGATATACCAATATTTATGCTCCGATTCTGGACATCGCACAAGATCCTCGCTGGGGACGTGTAGTTGAAAGTTACGGAGAAGATCCTTATCTGGTAGGCGAATTGGGTAAGCAAATGATTCTTGGTCTACAAAGTGAAGGAATCGTTGCCACTCCGAAGCACTTCGCCGTTTATAGTATTCCGGTCGGTGGACGCGACGGAGGTACACGTACCGATCCGCACGTGGCTCCGCGTGAGATGAAGACTCTGTATCTGGAACCATTCCGTAAAGGTATTCAGGAAGCGGGTGCACTGGGCGTCATGAGTTCTTACAACGACTATGACGGGGAGCCTGTTTCCGGAAGTTATCATTTCCTCACGGAAATTCTGCGTCAGCAGTGGGGATTTAAAGGATATGTAGTTTCGGATAGTGAAGCGGTGGAATTTCTACATACTAAACATCGTATCACTCCCACAGAAGAAGAAATGGCGGCACAAGTGGTAAATGCCGGATTGAATATCCGCACGAACTTCACTCCGCCACAGGATTTTATTCTTCCATTACGCCGTGCTATTAGTGAGGGCAAAGTCTCTCTGCATACGCTCGATCAACGTGTTGGTGAGATTCTCCGTGTCAAGTTTATGATGGGTCTTTTTGATAATCCATATCCCGGTGATGACCGTCGCCCGGAAGTGGTAGTGCATAATGCCACCCATCAGGATGTATCTATGAGAGCAGCTTTAGAATCTATCGTACTTTTGAAGAATGAGAATCAAATGCTTCCGTTATCCAAGAACTTCAGCAAAATAGCTGTGATTGGCCCGAATGCGGAAGAAGTGAAAGAACTGACTTGCAGATACGGTCCCGCCAATGCATCTATAAAGACTGTCTATCAGGGAATCAAAGAATATCTGCCCAATGCAGAAGTTCGCTATGCAAAAGGCTGTGATATTATTGATAAGTATTTCCCGGAAAGTGAACTGTACAATGTTCCATTAGATACACAAGAGCAAGCGATGATTAATGAAGCCGTAGAATTAGCAAAGGCTTCGGATGTCGCTATCCTTGTATTAGGTGGAAATGAGAAGACGGTTCGGGAAGAATTCTCACGTACCAATCTCGATCTCTGCGGACGCCAACAGCAATTATTGGAAGCTGTTTATGCCACAGGAAAACCAGTCGTTCTGGTAATGGTAGACGGAAGAGCAGCTACTATCAACTGGGCAAACAAATATGTCCCTGCCATCATTCATGCTTGGTTCCCCGGCGAATTCATGGGAGATGCCATCGCCAAAGTTCTTTTCGGAGACTATAACCCGGGCGGACGTCTGGCAGTTACTTTCCCGAAATCAGTGGGACAGATTCCTTTTGCATTCCCATTCAAGCCGGGTTCGGATTCAAAAGGAAAAGTCCGTGTTGCCGGTGTGCTTTATCCTTTCGGATATGGTTTAAGCTATACGACTTTCGGATATTCAGACTTGAAAATCTCCAAACCGGTTATCGGGGCACAAGAGAATATCACTCTTTCATGCACTGTAAAGAATACAGGAAAGAAAGCAGGGGATGAAGTGGTCCAGCTTTATATCCGCGATGATTTTAGCAGCGTAACAACCTACGATAAAGTATTACGTGGTTTCGAACGTATTCATTTGCAACCGGGAGAAGAACAAACGGTTAACTTTACCCTTACTCCTCAAGACTTAGGGTTATGGGATAAGAATAATCAGTTTACAGTAGAGCCGGGAAGTTTCTCGGTGATGGTGGGGGCTTCTTCGGAGGATATTCGGTTGAAGGGAAGTTTCGAGGTTCAATAAATAAATCTAAGATAGTCATTAAAAGCAATGTGAGGCAGCCCCCTAATATTTAGGCTACCTCACATTCTTATTTATTTTTCTTTCATCAATTATGATAGGGTTATAATTGGTATTCTTATAAATTATGCTTAATAAAACTGCTATATTTGTCCTGCATATCAACTATAACTTATAAAAAGATGGTTGTTCTACGGCCACAGGAACAAAAAAACGACTTCTACTTTTGACGGGATTAATTGGCTATCAGATCTAACAATGCTGCAATAAAAGCGTTTGGTATTCCAGAACGTTAGACTATTTATATACTACTTACTGTAGGGGTAATGTCAGTTGCCCCTACAATAAACTAACAATGCAACAAGCTTTTTACACTCCCTATAAAAACCAAGAACAAATAAAAAAATACAAACCTTTCATACATACCTATAAAAAGTATCTGCAAATGAAATGATTCAAATACAATATTCAGAGAAAATTCTTATTTAAATTTTATATTATACTCCGGTATATATGTTCTACTAGATATTATTTCCTGCCCTGTACTTTTCACAGTCATAGTAACAGTAACATTAACCCCAAAATTCGCTACATACAATACAGGTTTACCATTTAAACACATATTGCACATTGAGCGGGGAAAAACATCGACTTCAGTACGATTATAAGATGACATATATGAGAATATAGTATTAGAATATAACTTGAAAGTCTCTGCATATGTAGAATAACCATTAATATAAGTATCAGGATCACCTATAACAATCGGATATCCATAATAACTTGCAAATTTAACCTTTGTGCCTTTCTTCTCATCCTGAATAACCGTTGGAGTAAAATCGTATCCAGACCTTTTACTTGGTATATAAACATAAACTCCTGTATAAGAAGGATTAGGCGTACTATTATAATAATCTTTAAATTGAGTATCCCATTCACTTCCTTCAAATTCGACAACATTAGAACTAACTTTATAAGTTACCTCATCTGCTATGGCTGGATTAATAACGACATTAAATGTTGGATGAAACGATAAACTATAATATTTCCCTGAATATTTGCAATTATATGCAGAAGCAATATCTGGCCGAGCTGTTATTTCATGATAAGTTCCTGTTATATTTAATATTGGTGCAGATGTTAAATTCCAAGCCCCAAATCCTTCATCATATTTTATAGCAGTCAAAGGTAATACTGGAATAGAGCTATTACTAATCATCTGTCCTTTCAAATCAATAGTTCCATTGGTAGATAATTCAACCGTTTGTATAGTGGGCTCATTAACCTTCTTCGAACCAAGAAATGATCCAAAGAGGGCGTTCAATCCTCCAGCTATCAATCCTGAAACTCCTCCCTTTGCTAATCCAGCCAGTCCACCAGCAACTACATTTCCTACATTTTTTAGAATTCCAGATGAAGAATTATTGATAGCTTTTTCAGCCTCTCCTTTCACCCATTTTTCAGCTGCATCTCCTCCCGCCTTTACAATGGTATTTGCACCTTTTTGCAAAAGATTTGGAGATGAGGAATAATGATCTTCAATAATAGTACCTGTTGTTGTGTCTTTGTAATTTCCTGTAATAGTTAGTTCAGAGATGTTTAACACTTTTGAATAAACATTGATCCCCCCGTCTGTTTTTCCTGTATAAGTTAACGGTATTTGAAAACAATTCCAACCTCTGTCAATACCCAGAGTAGTGTTATTACTCAAACAATTGACACCTACACGCTGAATAGAAGCACGATCCAATGGTGCTGTGAATGTAGTTCCCTGATTAAAATAGCCATAGAATCTTTCATCAAAGAACTCCCAAACAGCATTATTGCTTAAGAAAGAATTCTGATTGTAATAAAACACTTTTAAAATCCCGGTATATTTATTATAAAAAATCAAATAATCACTACCAATATCTTTGTTTGGGGTACTCAAGAACACCCATCCATCTTCTTTTTTTATGTCCATCCTAATATCATAAATTATACTTGTAGGAGCATATTCAACCCAAGGCAAATCAACAGTCTTATTATCAGTCAGTTGAATCGATGTTTGATTTTCCCAATCTTGTTCAAAGTTTGGAGGGGTCAATGATCTAGTAGTTGCCGATGCACCAACTTCTAAATCCAACAAGTTGTTTTGACTTTCATCTGTACATGAATAATTAATAAAAACAGATAAAATAACGAAGAAAATAGATACATGTTTCATAATAATAAAATTTAAAAGGTTTTACTCTATAGAAATACATTATATCTCAATATATTAAACATACACCACCAATCATTTTTCACAATTTTATCTCTACCATCAACACTTACGAGAATTAGCATATTCAATACATGAACTTAGCTTTATCCTTATACGTTTTCAGGTCTAATTAAAAACTATAAGAAAATAACATCATAATCAAAGAATGGTTATTTGACAAATATACAATTTTGCCCAATAGCCACAAACTTATTTTCTCTCTTTTTTAATCATTCCTTATAAAGAATCGGATATAAATCTTAAAAAAAGAACTTTTTTTAAGATCCCAGCCTTACTGCCAGTGATTTGAGATTTTGTGCACTACTACGGTTAAATCTATCGACTAAAGATATTGCCCAGTTCACCAACCTTACTATTCGTGGGGTAGAAACAGCACGTTATCGAATAAGAAAGAAGCTTGCCATTCCCGGGAATATTAATCTCGTCGATTTTCTGATTGACTTTACATAGGAATATTTACTGAATATTCCTTTTAATTTCACGTCCCTATTTTGTTGGGATTTTCTAAAGAAACTTTATCTTTGTGATATCAACAATTAAAAGAATATGGTTCGTTTTAATCTTGTTATCACCATACTACTAATGATAAGTATGGCTGTCAAAGCCGAACTGACCAGCCGGATGTTCGATGTCAGGCATGTAGGCTATGCGGAAGGTCTTAGTAGTCAACGTGTTTTTTCGATTGTCGAGGATGGAGACGGTGCCATATGGATTGCTACAAAAACCGGAATAGACAGATACAACGGTCATGCAGTAAAGAACTATGATCTACCGGGAAATTTCTATTATGGCGATCTTGCCGGACGCAGGCTTTACTTATTGTACGACGCACGACAAGGACTGTTTGCCTACGACCACACCGGACGAATCTACCGATACTCCACCATTCACGATCATTTTGAGCAAGTCCTACATCTGGGGCTATTGATTCAGGAAGAAGTCATCTTGAACAAACTTTGTTTGGATGATGACGGAACCTGGTGGATGGGATCGGATAAAGGACTATACAAGCAGGAAGCGGACAACCGTATAGTTGCCGTGCTCAAAGGACAATATGTCAACGACATCGCATTTGCCGACGAATCGCTCTATGTGGGTACTTCTAACGGAGTCTGGCAACTTTCACACGCCCTGCCGGATAAAAAACGCCAACTGCTGGAAGGATGGAATGTACAGACATTGTTCTGCGACAAACCGAAAAAAGAACTCTGGATAGGCACATTTGGCAGCGGTTTGTCTGTGATGAACCTCAACACTTCCAAAGTGCTTGCACTGGAGGGACAAGGGAGTACATTCCTTCATCCGATACGGGCAATTACAGACTACGATGAGCATACCATACTCATAGGCGTGGATGGTGGCGGTGTGTATGCGATAGATAAAGCCACCAAGAAAGCCCGTTTACTGATGAATACCAAAGATGACACAGATACTTACCTGCGGGGAAACGGCATATATGCCGTAACCAGAGACGATCAGGGCAACATCTGGATAGGTAGTTATACGGGAGGCGTATCTGTAGCTATCCTGCTGAAACATCCCATTTCGATATTAGCGCACGAAAAAGGAAATCCCCATTCCCTCATCAGCAATAACGTGAATGATATCGAAGAAAACCCGGATGGCAACCAATGGTTCGCTACCGATAATGGAATCAGCATCCGAAACACCCTGTCAGGTACCTGGAAACACGTGCTGAAAGAAATTGTAACCATTTCTCTTTGCACATCCGGAAATGGAAACGTATGGGTAGGAACATACGGAGACGGGGTATATCTATTGGATAACAACGGACGCGTGCTACGTCATCTCACCAAACAACAAGGGCAATTGACTACCAATTATATTTTTTCCGTCAAACAAGACATGGAGGGGGACTTATGGATAGGAGGTCTGGACGGATGCCTGATCATGTTTGAAAAAGAAAAAGGCAACAGACGTTCCTTCGACGTGAATTGGGTACAGTCCATTGAACCTATCGACCGAAACCAGGTAGCGGTGGCTACCGTCAACGGTTTCTTCCTAGTGAACAAGCACACAGGAAATATACAGCACTATGCCAATTCCCAAGAATTTCACAATCAGAATGTCAGTGCTTATATCATCTCTATGCTATTCAATGACGACGGAACAGTGTGGTTGGGAACCGAAGGGGGAGGACTGAATCTGTATGACATGAAAAACCGAACGGTAAAAACTTTCACTGTTCAAGAAGGATTGCCGTCCAACGATATATATAGTTTGCAGCGAGACGACAAGAAACGCTTGTGGGTCAGCACCGGAAAAGGAATTGCCTTGATAGACAGCCTGCGCGTGTCGAACCTCAACTATGCGGGCAATATAGACAAGGAATATAACAAGTCTTCGTTTGCCCGGTTAATGAATGGTGAGTTTGTGTATGGTAGCACGGATGGTGCTGTCTTTATCATGCCACTCGACATTTCAACCGTTGACTACTGGACGCTCCTGCGTTTCACGGGACTGACAGTGGATTATCAAAACGCCAAGGAAGAAGAATCGTTGAAACCCGCCATTCATGATATGCTTGCCGACCATGCCGTACAGCTCGGTTATAAATACAACTCGTTTACTATTTCTTTTGAATCTATCAACTATCGTTTCCAGCGCGATATTGTCTATCAGCATATTTTAGAGGGGTATGACAATGATTGGAGCAAACCGTCTGCCGAGGGGAAAGCATCTTACACCAAAGTATCGCCGGGCACTTATCTTTTTAAGGTGCGCAGTCTGCGGCGCAGCGACGGAAAGACTATCTCCGAAAACACCTTAGAAGTACACGTGAGTCAGCCATGGTGGAACTCGTGGTGGGCTTGGACTATTTACCTATTTATAATAGGCTTCATTTTCTATTTCATCCTGCGGTATAAAAGCAACCAACTCCAGAAGAAATACGACGAAGACAAAATACGTTTCTTCATCGACACAGCGCACGACATTCGCACGCCGGTGACGCTTATCATGGCACCGCTGGAGGATTTGAACCGGGAACAAGATCTTTCGGACAAAGCCCGTTATTACCTGAATCTGGCCCATGAAAGTACCCGCAAGCTCCATTCACTCATCACACAGTTGCTCGAATTTGAAAAGGTAGACGCCCACAAGCAATCCTTTTTATCAACTCCGCTTTGTCTGAATGAAGTTTTGCTGAAAGAAGTCTCCGTCTTCCGGTCTTTTTGCGAGAAGAAGCAGTTGACACTGAATCTGACCCAACCCGACGAATCCATTTTCATTTCGGCAGACAAACATCTGATAGAGATGTTACTCGACAATCTTCTGTCTAATGCTTGCAAATACACAATGCCCCAAGGAGCAATCAGCCTGGATCTGAAAGCAACGAAACGCAAAGCCATCCTTTCGTTGAAAGATAACGGAATAGGTATACCCAAGAAAGCGAAAAAGCATATCTTTTCCGATATTTACAGAGCCGAAAATGCCCGGCAGTCACAGGAAGAAGGAACCGGATTCGGACTGTTGCAGGTGCAGCGCATTGTAAAGATGCTACATGGCAAAATCACTTTCTGTTCCGAGGAGGGCAAGGGAACTACTTTCACCGTAACATTGCCACGAACTACCACCGTAGCCGAATCCGTATCACACGAATCATCCCTCGAACACTTTACCGACACATCGGACAAAAACAGCCACGAAACGGACAAGATGAAAGATCCGGACGACCGGAATACATTGCTCATTGTAGAAGACCACGAGACTCTCCGTCACTATCTCCGCCAGACCTTTGAACACCTCTATCGGGTGATTGATGTCGCCAACGGAGACGAAGCTATCGCCTGCCTCGCCAATGAATATCCGGATATCATCCTCTCGGACGTCATGATGCCCGGCATACGGGGGGACGAACTTTGCAAACTGGTCAAAGAGAATCCCGACACATCGGGTATTCCCGTCGTTCTGCTGACAGCAAAGGCTAACCATGAAGCAATAGTGGAAGGATTGAAGAAAGGCGCGGATGATTACATCCCCAAGCCATTCAGTACCGAAATACTGAAACTAAAAGTGCAAGGACTGATTGACAATCGAAACAGACAACGGCAGTTCTTCATGCGACAGGCCATCGCTCAAGTAGAGGCGGGTAGCAAACGGGACGACAACGAAAGCCACGAAAGCATCGACAACAAAAGCGTTACGACAGCAAACGAAACAATGGCCGAGGGCGACCACCGGTTCATCATGCAAGCTACACAGTTTGTTCTTGATCATTTAGATGAACCCGATTTCAACATCAACCTCTTATGTCATGAAATGGCAATGAGCCGGACACTGTTCTACAGTCGTCTTAAATCACTGACGGGAAAAGGACCACAGGAGTTTATCCGTATCATCCGACTTCAGAAGGCTGCCGAACTGCTGAAGGAAGGTAAAAGTGTAACCGACGTCGCCACCGAAACCGGATTCGTCAACACGAAATATTTCAGTTCATTATTCAAGAAACAATTCGGGATGCAGCCGAGTAAATATAGTGGGAAATAAACAACCTTTAAAAGATAAGAAAGGAATATATTTAGGCACGGATTACACGGATAAAAACAGTTGCTTTGCGTAATCATTGCATTAAAACCGTGAAATCCGTGTAATCCGTGCCTAATCCTCAATTTACGATCTAGTTCATAACCGTACTGGTTATGAACTAATTTTGAACTTGTGAAATTTTATTTTTAATGCTTAATGGATTTATGGCTAATGATGCATGATTTTATTCGTCTGACAACTGTTTCTTTTTCGTCTGACAGTTGTCAGACGAATAAAGTTATGTATAACGAGTATTAAATCATTGCATACTACCAATTAGGTTTTAGAAAAACTAAGATTAGTTCATTTCCGCACCGAAGCAATCTTTGAAAAAGGATGGGTAGGATAACGTCAGTTCGATAAAAATCAGCAGATTTGTCAGCAATCAAACCTTATATGTCAGCAATCTGACCATCGTTTTAGCCTGATATTAGCATCTTTGCACCAGGCTTTACAAGTATAAAGCACATATTACGTTCAATCTTTTAAAATGCTAAAACGATGAAAAAAGTAGCACTATTTCTATTTTTATCCGTTTGCTTCGCGCAACAATCCTGCTCGTCTGATTCTGTTGGAACGGAACCGGAAGAGAATCCACAAGACATTCTTTTTAAAGACGATTTCAACTTTTTCGACGAAAAAGTATGGACGAAAGAAACTCATGAACCCGGTTGGACCAATCAAGAGCTGCAAGCATACGATGCCGCTCATGTATCAGTAGGAAAGGACGGGGACAAATCGGTTCTGATTCTTACTGCCGAACGCAAAGGAAATAAAATCTATTCCGGCAGGGTCAATTCTAAAGGAAAAAAGAGCTTCAAGTATCGCAAGATAGAAGCGAGCATCAAGCTTCCCAAAACCAACGGCGGACTATGGCCTGCGTTCTGGATAATGGGAGATAACGACAAAGAATGGCCGCAATGCGGAGAGATTGATATTATGGAAATGGGAGAACAGAGCGGAATGGCTGCGGGCACTTCAGAAAAACAAGTGAACACCGCCATTCACTATGGTCCCAGCATAGCGGCTCACGAACAGCAATACTACAAAGCCAATGTTGCCAACAGTCTGCAAGACGGCAATTATCACACCTACTCTCTGGATTGGGATGAAAACAGCCTGACCATATCCGTCGACAACGTCAAGTTCCATACGTTCGACATTAGCTCGAACCCTTACTTTCACGACAACTTCTACGTCCTGTTCAACCTCGCCGTGGGAGGTGCGTTTACAGGAATTACCGACATCAATAAACTGACAGGCCTGAAAGACGGTCAGAAAGTAAATATGTACATCGACTGGGTGAGAATATTATAAGAATCTTAAATATACATGCTATGAATATGAAGAAATGTAAGTATCTATTATTTTGCGGAACGCTCGCCCTTGGGATGGCGGGAAGTTTCCAACAAGTGTATGCAGCAACAGAACCAAGTTCACAAGCTGTTCAACAACAAAGCAACAAGGTAACCGGAAAAGTAAGCGATGCCACAGGTCCCATTATCGGGGCTTCTGTAGTGGAAAAAGGAACTGCCAACGGAACCATTACCGATTTGGATGGAAATTTCAGTTTGAACGTAAAAGCAGGAGCTACGCTCGTTGTCAGTTACGTAGGCTATAAATCCGAAGAGGTGAAAGTGGGAAAAGGTCCTTTGAATATCACTTTGAAAGAAGATGCCAAAGCATTGGATGAAGTAGTGGTCACCGCCCTCGGTATCAAGAGAGAGCGCAAAGCATTGGGCTACGGCATTGATGAGGTGAAAGGTGAAGCTTTGACCAAAGCCAAAGAAACGAATCTCATCAACTCCATGGCAGGACGTGTGCCGGGTTTGGTAGTCAGCCAGACTGCCGGCGGTCCTTCCGGTTCTACACGTGTCATTCTGCGAGGCAGTACCGAAATGACCGGAAACAACCAGCCTCTTTATGTAGTGGACGGTGTACCTCTGGATAATACCAATTTCGGTAGTGCCGGTACAAACGGCGGCTTCGACTTAGGCGACGGCATTTCAAGTATCAATGCCGATGACGTGGAAAACATGTCGGTATTGAAAGGTCCTGCAGCATCCGCACTTTATGGTAGCCGTGCCAGCCACGGTGTCATCTTGATTACAACCAAGCGCGCCAACAAGGACAAAGTCAGCGTGGAATATAACGGAACACTGACTTTTGACACCCAACTCGCCAAATGGGACGAAGTGCAACAGATATATGGTATGGGAAGCAACGGTACTTACAGCTATGATGCCATATCCAACACGAACAAGAGTTGGGGCCCCAAAGCGGACGGTTCAAACATGCTGAAGTATTTCGACGGCGTGGAACGTCCTTTCCTGATTGTCCCCGACAATACATCCAGCTTCTTCCGCACGGGTATCACCGCCACCAACTCGGCCATCATAGGTGTGAACAGCGGAAAAACCGGCATTCGCTTCACCTATACGGACATGCGCAATAAAGACATCGTTCCCCAAACGCACATGAGTCGTGATATTTTCAACCTGCGTGCCAATACGTCTACAGGAAAGGTAGACTTGGATTTCAGCGTCAACTATACCCGGGAAGACGTGAAGAACCGTCCGGCATTAGGCGACAGCAAGTCCAATATCGGTAAAAACCTGATGACCCTCGCCACCACCTACGACCAGGAATGGCTACGAACCTATCAGACTGCCGACGGCGAATATTCCAACTGGAACGGTATGGACCCCTACAACGTGAATCCGTACTGGGATGTCTATAAGAACTTCAATAAATCCAAGAAGGACTTGTTCCGCATGAATGGCAAAGCTGTATGGAACATTGACCAGCATCTGAAACTTCAGGCAACGCTGGGCGCCGAACTCAACTGGTTCACGTTCGATGATTACAAAGCGCCTACCACTCCCGGATTCGAAGCCGGAAGACTTCAAAACAGCGCTTTCCGCAACCGCATGTACAATTTTGAAGTGTTGGCTCTCTATAACAACCATTGGGGTGATTTCGATTTCAACGCTACGTTGGGCGGCAATGTATATAAGGTGAACAACCAGACCACTGTTACCACCGCTCAAGACATGAAGATACGCGATGTCCCTTCATTGACGAGCTTCAACGAGATCAGTGTAGTGCCCGGCAGTTACCGCAAGCAGATTAATTCGGTTTACGGAGCAGTGAACGTGGGATGGAAACACATGCTTTACCTGGATGCCACGTTGCGTGGCGACCAATCGTCTACCCTTCCTATCAGTAACAATATGTATATGTACCCTTCTTTTTCCGGTAGCTTTGTGTTCTCCGAGCTGACACAACTGGGTGACCTCCTGCCTTACGGAAAGTTACGTATGTCATGGGCGCAAGTGGGTAGCGATACCGATCCTTATCAATTGGGACTTGTCTATACGAAATCCAAATATGCTTATCCCGGATATACCATCGGATATATCGATAACGGAACCATCCCCAACAAAGACTTGAAACCAACCAAAACAAATTCTGTGGAAATGGGATTGGAATTGAAATTCCTGAAGAACCGTATCGGGTTGGATTTCACCTACTATTCTCAAATCAGTAAAAACCAGATTATGGGAATGGCAAGTTCCTGGACAACCGGTTATAACTATCGCTTAATCAATGCCGGCAAAATAGAAAACAAAGGTATCGAGATTGCCCTTAGCACACGACCGATTCAAACACGTGATTTCTCCTGGGATATTAATCTGAACTTCTCCAAAAACAGCAACAAGGTAAAAGAGCTGGATGGCGAATCGGATATGTTTGAACTGGAAAAGGCGACTTGGCTCGACGTTCAGGTAGCCGCTAAGGTAGGCGAAAACTTTGGTTCTATCGTAGGTCCGGACTTCCAACGGAACGAAAAGGGAGATATTCTGATTGACCCGCAAACCGGTCTGCCGCAATATGACAAGAGCAACCACGTATTGGGTAATGCCTCTTGGGATTGGACAGGTGGATTGCTCACCAACTTTACCTACAAGAATATTTCGTTGGTAGCAGTATTCGATGTGAAAGTAGGCGCCGACCTCTATTCCATGTCTGCCCGCGCCGCCCACGAATCGGGTAAAAGTCCCGAGACATTGGCTGGACGCGATGCTTGGTATCGCTCGGAAGAAGAAAGATTAGCAGCCGGCATTGCGAAAGGAGCCGATAACTGGAAGCCGACAGGTGGATTCGTTGCTCCGGGTGTCATTGACAACGGTGATGGAACTTATCGTCCCAACGACATCTACATCAATCCGGAAGACTACTGGATGAGCGTTTGCCGTAATGCACCCTCTATGTTTATTTACGACAACTCATACGTGAAATGCCGTGAACTGACATTGAGTTATAATGTACCCAAATCCTGGCTAAAGAATGTAATAAGCGGACTGACCGTTTCGTTCGTTGCCCGCAATCCATTCATCGTATGGAAGAATATTCCAAATATCGACCCGGATTCCAACTACAACAATACCACCGGTATGGGACTTGAATACGGTTCGTTGCCTTCACGCAGAAGCTATGGTTTTAATGTAAATGTGAAATTCTAAAAAGATATATCATGAGACAATCTAAATACATCACAATCATCATGATGGCATGCACCCTGTTTTTCGCTTCTTGTAGCGATGAATACATGGAAAACATGAACACCGACCCTTCCAAGGCTGCTACCATCGACCCGAATGCACAGCTCACCACTGCCCAACTGCAAACATACGGAGACTTGGGCATGATAGAGATCTACCGTAACTACCATTATGCGTTCACCCAACAACTGATGGGATGTTGGAACACCACTAACTATGGTGGCCGCCACACAGTGGACAATAATGAAATGAGCCGTATCTGGACATCTTTCTACACCCAATCTCTGAAGAACATTACCGACGCTGAATATCGTACAGCCGAAGATGCAGAGAAAGTGAATATCAACTCTGTGCTCCGCATCTATCGGGTTTACCTGATGTCTATCATCACCGACACTTACGGAGACGCTCCTTTCAGTGAAGCCGGACTGGGATTCCTCGAAGGGAAGTTCAATCCGAAGTATGATAAACAGGAAGATATTTACAACGCTTTCTTTCTGGAACTGGAAGATGCCGTCAATAAAATCGATCCGTCCAAAGATAAAGTGACAGGCGACCTCATCTATGCCGGTGATGTGGTTAAATGGCAACAATTGGCAAACTCACTTCGCCTTCGTTTTGCCATGCGAATCTCCAATGTCAACCCGACAAAGGCACAAACGGAATTTGAAAACGCTTTAACTGCCAACGGCGGTGTGATAACGGACGCTTCCGGCGACGCTCTCATCAAATACATGACAATAGCATTTAGTTTCGGACAAGAAGCTTACTCTGACTACCGCGGAAATTCATTGCCGCAACTGTTGTTCGGCAACGACCCCGCCAACAATCCAAGTTATCTCTGCTCTACCTTCTTTAATCAGCTATACAACTCCGGCGATCCCCGTACATTCAGAATTTCCCGTTGCTATTACGACGGGCTGATGAGTGCCACCAGTACCGACAATCGTGTTGACATCACTCAAGAGATGATTGACAAAGGAATTGCTTTCAGTCCGCGCGACCCGGGTGCTTATTCGTGGGAACCGTGGCCTACGGGTTACGACAGCGATATTTGTGCGGCATTAGCCGTCAACAATCCTGCCGTCACGGCGACTATGGCCCGTGAAGTGGAACCCAAACTTGCCAATAATTTCCTTAAAAGCGACAATCCGGGTGTAGTGATGACCTCTGCAGAAGTGAAGTTGCTGATGGCGGAAGCTACCGTAAAAAAATGGAACGTCGACAGTGTTTCGGCAGAAAATCTGTACAAGCAAGGAGTGCGTGCGGCTATGGATTTCCTGACAGACAACTATGATTGCACGGCTATCACCGATGAAGAGTTTGATGCATTCATTCAAAACAAAGGGGCTTTCGGGCACACGGACAACCAGAAACTCGAAGCCATCAACACACAGGCATGGATTCTTCACTTCACCAACCCTGCCGAATGTTGGGCAAATGTGCGTCGTTCCGGTTATCCGAAATTGAAATCACCGGCAGAATATGGTTTCGGACAATATCTCACCGGTGGCACGGACATTCCGGTTCGCCTCTGCTATCCTGTATTGGAATCTTCATACAATAAGAATAACTATAACGAAGCCATTGAACGTATGGGAGGAACAGATAATTGGCATATCCTTCTGTGGTGGGATACTGAAAACTAACTATTAAATAATCATCCATTATGAAAAAGATATATATTGCACTATTTGCCCTACTCGCTGTAGGCTCCACATTTACTGCATGCACCGACGAAGAACCGTTCGCTACGGTAACAGAGAATGATGATCCGCATATCCTTGATCCGGTGTTCCCTGACAGAACAAATGGTCAATTGGCTACATTCGCCAACATCAGCCGGGATGCAAATCTATCCATCTCGCTGACCGTGACTCCGAAAGATTACACCACAGTCACGTGGTTTATTGACGGGCAGGAAGTAGAATCGGGTACCGGCTCCGACAAGGAAATGAACCGCAGTCTGAAAGCCGGTACATATAATTTGAAGATAGAAGTAGAAACCGTGAAAGGGAAAAAGACTTCCCGTGAAGGATTGGTATTGGTCAACCCATTGGCAGATGACCCCCAATCCAAGGAAGTAGCCTTTGAACGGATTGTATCTCCCGGTAAGACTGCCCGTCTATATGGCAGTAATCTACAGAATGTAACAGCCATCCTCTTGGGAGGAAGCACGGTCACCGATCCCACTTATGTTGAATCGGAAGATGGGGACTATCTGGAATACACTGTTCCGACAGACGTAAACGAAGGCGATTACCGCATCGTTCTGCAAGATTCCGAAGGCAATGAATATGGAGCCGACATGGTAAAAGTGACTAAGTCTTCCTTAATCATTTCGGGAGCCAACCGGGCTACTGCCAACACGGACTGGACCATTTCCGGCATCAATCTCGACAACATCGCTTCTCTAACCATCGGCGGGCAGACAGTGTCTCAATTCAACAACCAATCTTCTACGGAGATTACGCTGACTTGTCCGGATTTGTCTGATGGAAGCTATACGATGACAGGCAAGACCCGTAGCGGAGAGGCTGTACAGTTCTTGAACGATAATACTACGACTACCGAGCAGACTGTTACCGTATCTACCGAAATAACGCTTTGGTCGGGACATCATTACGTTTCGTGGGATAAGCCGGACGGTGATCCCAACAAGAGTTTCGGTCTGATTCCGAAGGATGTGTTTGCCGGTATCACAGCCGGATCAACACTGAAAGTAGTCTACTCCATAGAGCCTACTGCCGAATATCATCAGATGCAACTTGCCACAGGTTGGTGGGCTGGTCTGGCAGATAAGATAGAATTTACGGAAAACGGTGAATACATACTGGTACTGACACAAGACATGCTGAATAAGATTCAAACTGAAGACGGATTCTTATGTACGGGACATGGCTATTATGTAGATTTAATAACCGTGAAATAATGAATGACAGATTGGATAAACTACGCTACTTAAAAAATAAATCATAATGAAACTAAGAAATATTATCTTAATGTCCGCATCCATTGCAATGACTGCCTGTTCCAAACAGGCAGTCCCCACTGCCATTCCTGAAGACGCAAAAATAGAGCAACAAGTGGAAGAGCTTCTATCAAAGATGGACCTTGACGCCAAGATAGGGCAAATGACCGAGCTTGCCATTGATGTATTGGGAGATATGGTGAATGGAGAATTCCAACTGGACGAGGCAAAACTCCACAAAGCGATTGCCGAATATAAGGTAGGTTCGTTTCTTAACGCTCCCGGCCCTGTGGCACAAAGCCCGGAAAAATGGAACGAAATTATCAGTCGGATACAAGAACTGTCGATGAAAGAGATTGGCATTCCATGCATCTACGGATTGGATCAAAATCATGGTACTACCTATACATTAGGAGGCACCCTCTTTCCCCAGAACATCAATATGGGTGCTGCGTTCAATCCAGAATTGGCCTACGAAGCGGCACGTGTAACGGCTTATGAGACAAGAGCAAGCAATTGTCCCTGGACATACTCCCCCACTGTCGATATGGCGCGCGATCCCCGTTGGCCACGTGTGTGGGAAAACTATGGAGAAGACTGTTTAGTCAATGCCATTATGGGCAGCAATGCTGTTCGAGGCTTTCAGGGAGACGATCCTAACCATATTCCCGCTGATCGGATTGCTACATCCGTAAAACATTACATGGGATACAGCATACCACGTACCGGCAAAGACCGCACACCGGCTTATATATCCGTTTCCGAACTGCGTGAGAAATGCTTTGCTCCGTTCAAGGCCTGTGTAGAAGCAGGCGCACTGACTATAATGGTCAACAGCGGTTCCATCAACGGGAAGCCTGTGCATGCCGACCACGAACTCCTTACAAAATGGCTGAAAGAGGACTTGGGATGGGACGGAATGTTGATCACCGACTGGGCGGACATCAACAATCTTTATACCCGCGAACATGTGGCAGCGGATAAGAAAGAAGCCATCGAAATGGCAATTAATGCAGGCATAGACATGGCTATGGAACCGTATGATCTCAATTATTGTACATTACTAAAAGAGTTGGTGCAAGAAAAGAAAGTACCCATGAGCCGCATTGACGATGCCGTCCGCCGCGTACTTAGATTAAAGTTCCGCCTGGGTCTGTTCGACCATCCGAATACCTTGCTGAAAGACTATCCTCTCTTCGGTAGCAAGGAGCATGCACTTATCGCACTTCATGCAGCCGAAGAATCGGAAGTATTGCTAAAAAATAAGGATAACATCCTTCCGCTTCCTCAAGGAAAAAAGATACTGGTAACCGGTCCGAACGCTAACTCCATGCGTTGCTTGAACGGCGGTTGGAGCTATTCATGGCAAGGACATCTGACCGACAGATTTGCCGACAAGTATAACACCATTTATGAAGCAATCTGCAACAAATTCGGAACCGATCATGTCCGTCTGGAACAGGGAGTAACCTACAAACCCGAAGGTGCTTACATGGAAGAAAATGAACCGGAAATCGAGAAAGCTGTCGCAGCAGCCCGCAATGTGGATATTATTATCGCCTGTATCGGCGAAAATTCGTATTGCGAAACACCCGGTAACCTTTCCGAACTTGCTATCTCTGCCAACCAAAGCAAATTGGTAAAGGCACTTGCCGTTACGGAAAAACCGATTATCCTGATACTCAACGAAGGCCGTCCCCGTATTATCAACGACTTGGAACCATTGGTTGATGCTGTTATTAACGTTCTATTACCCGGAAACTACGGTGGCGACGCATTGGCAAACATTCTGGCAGGAGACGTGAACCCCAGTGCCAAGATGCCTTACACATATCCGCGACACGAAGCAGCACTGACCACCTACGATTATCGGGTGAGCGAGGAAATGGACAAGATGGAAGGAGCTTACGACTACAATGCGGTAGTCTCCGTTCAATGGCCTTTCGGATATGGATTGAGCTACACTACCTTTGAATACAGCAACTTCCAAACGGACAAGTCCTCGTTTAGCACAGGAGATAAGTTGCACTTTTCCATAGACGTAACCAATACCGGTAAATATGCCGGAAAAGAAGTCGTCATGCTATTCAGCAGTGATCTTGTGGCCTCGCTTACTCCTGAAAACCGCAGGTTACGAGCCTTCAAAAAGGTAGAACTGCAACCGGGCGAAACTCAAACCGTCACTCTATCCATCAAAGACAGCGACCTAGCTTTTGTCAATGCTGATGGACAATGGGTGCTGGAACAGGGAGATTTTCGTATGCAATGCGGAAATCAAGTATTGACGATTACTTATAAATAAGCATTTATAAGTAAGTGTACATTATTAGTGCAAACTGCTCCTTTTGATTCAAATGATTGTATGTCTACAACAAAAGACAGTCGTTTGAATCAAAAAGAGCAGTTATTTTTATCTGAAAGAAAGCAGTATTATCACAAAGGATATTCCTCAAAAGCATACAAAATGGTAGACAGATAACGTTCACCTGTATCAGGCAATAACGCAACGACCATCTTTCCCGCATTTTCCGGTCGCTTCGCCAGTTCCGTAGCAGCATATACAGCTGCCCCCGAAGATATGCCGACCAACAACCCTTCTTGCTTGGCCAGTTCACGACTCGTACGAATAGCATCGTCATTCTGCACCTGAATAATTTCATCTACGACAGAGGCTTTGTACGTTTTAGGAATAAATCCTGCACCGATCCCCTGAATCTTATGAGGACCAGGTTTTCCTCCCGACAGTACCGGAGAATCAGATGGTTCCACTGCCACTATCTTTATACTCGGATCACGCATCTTCAACGCTTCACCTACACCGCTAACTGTCCCGCCAGTACCTACACCTGCTACAAAGATATCGACTTTCCCCTCGGTATCTCTCCATATTTCCAAACCGGTAGTTCGTAAATGCATAGCAGGGTTAGCAGGATTCTCGAACTGTTGTAGGATGACAGCTCCCGGAGTTACAGCTTTTAATTCTTCCGCTTTGGCAATTGCCCCTTTCATGCCATCCGCACCAGGAGTCAGCACTAATTCCGCTCCCAAGGCTTTCAAAAGATTACGTCGCTCAATACTCATTGTATCAGGCATCGTCAGAATCAGTTTATAGCCTTTCGCTGCTGAAACAAAAGCCAATCCTACACCGGTATTTCCGCTGGTCGGTTCAATGATCGTTGCTCCGGGTTGTAAGACACCTTTCGTTTCAGCATCCTCAATCATAGCCAATGCGATACGGTCCTTAACACTTCCCGCAGGATTAAAAGATTCAATTTTTACAATCAGACGAGCTTTCAAATCATTACTCCTGTTATAATTGCTAAGTTCCAACAACGGAGTATTACCTACCAAATCCGTCAATTTTCTTGCTATCTTTTCCATATATATCTGTTTTTAATTTCTTTTGTTTTTAATATAGTACAAAGATAGTGGAGATTCTGTTCAAGGTAAATACCACATATATGGTAAATTCATACCATACATATCTGACTTTCTACCAGATACTACAATAGAAAGTCAGCCCTCATAGGACTAAATGTATCAATCAATACACCTGCTTCCAGACAAACGCATCCATGAGGCTGATCAGGTTCTACATAATAACCGTCGCCCGTAGAGAGAATTTCTTTCCGGTCGCCAATGCTCAATTCAAACTTGCCGCTTGCGACATAAGTAGCCTGGCTATGATAATGTTGATGCACAGAACCGACGGCACCTTTCTCAAATTCCACTTTCACCATCATCAGTTGCCCGTCATACCCCATTATCTGGCGGCGGATTCCCGGAGCCGGTTTATCCCAATCCAATTCTTTCTCAAACTGAAAAGCATCACTACGTGTTTTCATCTTCCAATCTATTATTATTTATAACTATATTATTTAAACCTCTTCACATAATCTACAATCAGATAGCAAGCCGGACCGAGCACCTGACCATGATCGAATCCCTGCATTTCATACAACGTCACTTTTTTATTACCTATACTTTTCAGGACAGCTTCCAACAGTGCATTTTCTTCATATCTTGCCGCCATCTCCAGATGCTTGTCACCCGTTATCAGTACAAGAGGGGCTGTTTCCTTACGGGCCTTATTTACCGGAGCATATTCATCAACCACCGGAATGCCGTTGGGCAAACCACGCTCCTTACGAATAGTGAAATGTGTCACCGTCTGGCCACTGACCGGAAGATAAGCAGCTACGCTATCAGCATCTGCTCCGTATGCTGCCATATACTTTTTATCCATTGCCAGAATCAACGAAAGATAACCTCCCGCAGAATGACCGGAAACAAAAATTCGGTCCTTACGGCCACTATACTTCTCGATGTTCTTGAAAACCCATGCCACAGCTTCAGCCGCATCCTCAATATAAGCCGGATTTTTCGCTTTCGGACTCAAACGATAATTTACCGCCACTACTGCAAACCCTTGTTCTGTCAGTTCTTTGGGGATAAATTTATTTCCACCTTCCATACCACCGCCGTGAAACCAGACGATAGTTGAAAAACCCTTCTTATTTTCGGGATAATAAATATCCAGTTTGCAACGTTCCAGTCGATAGGCATCCATTTCGGAACCAGAAACATAAGATATATCCTTGTCGGTGCGATAAACAGTTTGTGCTTGAGCAATGCAAGTACAAAGCAAAAAGAGAAGAAGGCAAATCTTTTTCATGACTTTATTTATTTTCAATGATTCAGTATTACATTAACTATCAACCTAAACAGTTCATTCTTTTTTCAGACAGGAACAAAGATAAGACCTTATTCCAAGAACATAAGTAAAAAAGACTAAAAAAAGAGCTCATACTATTGATTGGGTAAAGTTCCAACTTGGACAAACGCTATTCAATTTACCACTTCGAAATGAAAAATCACTTATTGATATTGTTTTTAACAATAACTTTAGCATTAATAATATCACGCTTATCAATGTACAATTCAGGCTTCTCACCTGCGCTTTCCACCAAAGCTTCAATAGTGATATATTCATCCGGCAACCATTGTTTAAAATATAGGGCGTTATCTTTCAACTCGGCTATACTATTATCTGTTGCGGATATTTGAATAATCTGTTTTATATTTCTCGTATACAAAGGAAGTCCATGCCCTTTAGTCACCAAAGATGACTGGGCTCCCTCACCTACAATATTCTGATTTCCTGTATTTTTTAGCATATAACATATTCTCCAAAGATTTTCAATGGGCGTCGTATCTTCATACTTCACAAAAACTGCAAGGCCCGGAACATTCGGTCTTTGTGTCAATAACGTATTTTCCATACAGTAAATCGTCACTCTGGTTTTTCTTCTTGACATGTGTGCCAAAAAGACTGTAAATAGTGCACTGATAATAGCACATATTATAGAATTTATAGTTCCCATGGTATATCTATTTTCTATTTGTTAGCCTGATTAATTGCTGTGTACAATACTCTAACTGTTCATTGACAAACTCCAGTCTCTTCTCTAATTTTTCAATTCTTTGCAGAGTTGCTTCTACATCAACTTCCACTCTTTCAATCTTCTCCTCCACATATTTGACAGTCTGCCAATCATACTTATTGTTTCGAACCTCCTCCTGCGTAGCAATATAAGCCGGGCAACTATTTTCCTGCCAAACCTGTTCACCACTAAGAAAACCCTTGTAAGTGTTTAAAAGCTGTTCGACCATTGCATCCGAAAGTTTATAAATACCTTTATTCGAAATATATCCTTTACGCGCATCCATAAACAAAGTCTGCGTCGTCTCCCTGTTTTTTCTGAAAACAAGAATAGCCGTAGAAATAGCCGTACCGTAAAACAGATTTTGCGGTAACTCAATAACCGTTTCAAGCAAATTATGCTCAATAATCTGATGCCGTATCTTACTTTCACTGGTACGAAACAAAACCCCCGCCGGAACCACGACAACAGCCCGCCCATTAGGTTTCAAACTTGCCAGAATATGACTAATATATGCCCATGTAGCCTGACTTCTAGGAGGAATACCATATTGAAAGCGTTCATAACGATCAAACTCAGCTTCCTCTATTGCCCATTTATCTGCAAATGGTGGTATAGAAACAACAATATCAAACTGCTTTAACCGGTCGCCATCCGTCAGTTTAGGATTACTAAGGCTATCTCCCCAAAAAAAAGTGGAATCTTTGAATCCATTCAACATCAGATTCATTTTTGTCAATGCATATTGATTCCAGTTTGCCTCTTGCCCGAAAATACCAACTCCTCTGATTCCAACCCTTTTACCAACTTCAACTAGTAGAGTACCACTGCCGGATACCGGATCACACAAACTATTATTATCTTTATTATTACCTATCAATTCCGCCACCAAACCAATAACCTCTTTAGGAGTAAGGACATTACTTATCTTCTTACCCGCCTCTTCGGCAAAAATGTACAATAACTGATTATATAAAGCACCGATATCCATTAACTTACCGGCATCATCTGTTAATGTCAGTTTCTGAAACAGACGAAGAAGTTCATGCAATTTACCCAATCTCTCATTCGTATCTCCCAATATATTACTTTCGAAGTTGATGGCTCTATTAATTTCATAACCTTCAATTACACGGCTGTTTGCTTGCTCTAATTCATAAAGAGCAACATTGATCAACTTACCAAGCTCCGCCGAGCCAAGTTGTTTGTAAAGATAGTCAAAAGAACTACGTTCAGACACCAACAACCGGAGGAGAGGTTTATTCTCATCCGATTGAAAAGAATCGTTTGATTTGTAGTACTCATTTGCAGATTTCAGAAATAGCAGAGCCAGTACATAATCCTTATACTGATTGACAGAAAGCGTTCCACCTAAAATTTGTTTCGCCTTACTCGCTATATAATATGCAATTTCTATCATAACATGTTTCATTTTAAAGAATCCATCAACAACTGTTCCTGCAAACTCCGTTTTAGTTCATTGATTTCACTGTAAATACTTTCCCCCTCTCTTCTCAATTGATCCATCTGTACAATAAGCTGTTGTGTCTGCATAGAAGGTATGCCGATCTGAAGATCACTTAGTACCGATTGGGGAATTACCTGAATTCCTGTACCTACCGATGAGTTTTTCAATTTATTAAGAACAGATGGGGTATTGAGAAAACAGCAAAGAAATTCTGGTAGTATATCTTTTGATATAATACGTATAATAATGAATGACGAAGAAGCTACCATCTTTTCCACTAACCCATCATACAAAAAACAATAATTAGAGGCTCCTTTAGCCGCAAATAATAAATCATTTTTCCGTAACCAGTATTGATCACCAATCCCTCTATCCTCCACTGTAGTGATCCGACTGTAATCAGGTTTACTCCCCGGATTAATATCCTTAACCTGCAAATACTTTATATTACCTGCCGGATCACTTTTCATATATATGCCAGATTGCATAATGGCAATATCACTTATTCTCTTTATATCCTTTGATTTTCTATCCATACAATACAGTCCCTACTTAAACACACTATTCTAAAAAGTTAAAGAATAAATTTCAGTTATCAATTCAATTACACTGCAAATATATCACTCTTTTTGATATATCAATGCAATATGAGGAAAATAAAAACACAAAAAATGAAAATTACTTTTATAACTTCTTCTAATTAAAAACAAGATAAAGTAGAGACCCTACTAAATAAGAATAAGTAAATATTAACCGGAAAGATATAGTTGCATCTCATCCATACTCACATATAAGCACCCGCTGTCTATAGCCGAACATTCAGTACCGAACGCCCCTCCATCAATAAGTGTCTTTTAAATAATTATACACTTGATAATATATACTTTCAATGCTCTATTTTTAATATTCTGTAGGGAAATAGCTAATTAGAAAATAATGAACCAGAAAATAAACTGCATAAATAAATGCATGAGCATACAGAAAGATGCCTAATATTGCATAAAAGCAAACAGAATATGCATCTTTCTCTATCCAGAAACCGTTCATTGCTTTAAAACCAATGAAGTGTTCCTCGGTGTGCATCGACTTGTTCTTCACCGAGGAAGCTATCGCTCCTCGGTGAAGAAGATAAAAATGGACTATTAAGAAGCATTTTTTCTCTAGTTTAACATAATATATCGGAAAGGAAAAAACAATAAAATGATTAGTTATTCGGGCATCTACTCGCCAAATAACAAAAATAATCAAAAATCTACCGCAGCTCGATTGGTATATTTTCGAAACAGCAGAAATAAAAAATCGTGTAATTACAAATGCTGGACATTTTCCGGCTTTTCTTTACCAAACTGCAATTCACGTACTTCTCCAATGATTAAATATTCCTTTTTTAAGAATCATCATTTTTTAAGAAGGCTACTGATTTCTTCAAAAGGCTCTTTCAACTTTTATCCTTCAATAGCTCTTTTGTCTTATCCGCCAAAAACAGAGGGATATTAATCAAATTACCATCTTGTTTCAAATTTAGCATTGAATACCGGATCCGGCAAGCAGGCTGGAAAAGCTTCTCATACTGAACCAGACTTTTACCTGTTATACTCTGGTCAGCTTTCACTTCTATCGGATAAATATGATTATCGTATTGAAGCAGAAAATCCACTTCAGCCTTATTGCCGGAAGTCCAATACCGAAAAGATGCCTGGAACTGCGCTGTAAGACTCTGCAACACATAATTCTCTGCCAAAGCTCCCTTATATTCCATATACCCGGGAGTAGACAGAAGCAAAACACTTGCATCCAGCTCCGACAACTGCCTTAACAGTCCTACATCTAATGCGTAAAGTTTAAATGTACTCAAATCATCATATGCTTTCAATGGTAATTTGGGTGATTTGCTCAATACAACTTTGTTGATAAGTCCCGCCTGCTCCAACCACAAAATAGCATCTTCATACTCACGAGCACGGGCGCCGGGACGTACCAACTGATAAACAAACTTACGGTTCTCCTTCGCCAATTGTGAAGGCAGGGAATTCCATACATAATTAATGCGGGGAGCCAATGCCGATGTAGTATGTTTTACAAAATCCAGTGCATAGTCATTCAAGATATCCCGAAGTGCCGAATCCACCTTTTCCATATCATTGAAGTCAATCATCAGAGTAGCAGGTTCGGGCATACCACCACAAATGGAATAGGCAACAAATGATTCACGCAACTTATCGAAAAATATTTGAGGAAGAGGAACTATTTCCTTAATAGAACGCATATACTCATACATATTCAAATCTTTTGTCTTCAGAAATTCCGTAAAAGTAAGCGGATACATGGACAGATGATTCACCTTTCCCACCGGAAAGGAATTGCCAATATGATTCAAATAAATACCTAATAAAGAACCTGCACAAGCTACCGCATATTCGGGAGCTTCCTCACAAAAATATTTCAGTGCGTTCAGTGCTTCATTACATTCCTGAATCTCATCCAATATGAGTAAAGTCGTTTGAGGATTGATTTTCTTTCCATGCAAGAAAGACAATTGCTGAATAATCCGCCTAGGGTCTTTGGTCGTTTTAAAGATATCGCAAAGCCCGCTTTCATCCTTATCCAAACTAAAATAGGCGACATCCTCGAAATATTCCTTCCCGAAATATTTCAAAGCCCATGTCTTTCCTACTTGACGAGCCCCGTGAATAACGAGCGGTTTCCTGTTCACGTCCATTTTCCATGCTGCCAATTGCCTGAGAATATCTCTTTCGAACATAATGAATCACATTTTTGATATCAGAAATGTGATAATTTACACATTTCTGATATGAGTTTCGTGCGAATATACACATTATCCACATAAAACGAAAGAAAAGTTCTGAATATTAGCTTACCAACAGCTCACTGCTTAGTTAAAAAGCAATCATAATCTGTTCATCACCCCCCTTATCAGGTATTCGCACACTACATACACCGGTTTCTTTATCCCAACTCCATAATATAGATTCCGTATCATTCTCTAAATTTTCTTCCAAGCGTTCCGGTTTTACCTTTTTTATCTTCTTTCCTTTAACAGTTACCTCTTTCGGAGCTTTCGCAGAATAAATACGGAATAATAGATTTCTCGGACCAGGGACAGTGTAGCCTTTTCCTTCACGGGCAGAGACAGTCAATTCATATCCATTCGCCAAAGTATTACAAACAATCGGCGTTTTGACAAATTCATCACGCTGATATCCTAAGTCTTCCCCTTCATCCTCGTAGAGAGTAAAAATAGCCTGTGCACCTTCCTGTGCGGGAAAGACTTCAAAAGTAAGTGGATATACCGGTTTCTCATAAGTGTAGTTCATCACCGGCATGGTGGGGATGATAGAACCTTGCTTCACAAACATAGGAACGGAGGACAAGGGAGCGTCAACCGTAGTCCATTGCTCTCCGGTGTAAACCGTCTTCTTGTTATTATAGTCAATCCATGTACCTTCGGGCAGATAAACGTTTTTGGTACGAGCGCCTTTCTTCACCACAGGGGCTACCAGTAATTCACGACCGAACATAAATTGAGCATCCGTAGAAAAAGTTTCCATATCCATTGGATATTCGAGAAACAGAGGGCGCATGATAGGCAATCCTGTATCATAAGCTTCACGGGCATAAGTATAGATATAGGGTAATAAACGATATTTCAACTCGATAGCCGCCTTTGCGTTCTTTTCTGCTTCGGGACCGAAAAGCCACGGTTCCACCGGATTATCTCCCTCGTGGTGAATACGGCTCAAAGGATTGAATGCCCCGAACTGTATCCAACGGGTATAGAGTTCCGCCATAGCCGGATAATCCTCAATATCTCCACAGTAACCGGTAATATCACAGGAAGAAAACGGTATCAATCCTAATCCGGCGGAAAGCATTACAGGAATCTGATTGGCTAACTGTCCCCAACCTTGCAGTACATCGTCTCCGTTTCCGCTATCACCCGTCCAGCCGAACGTATAACGTTGCAGCCCAGCATAAGCAGCACGAGTCATTTGGAACACACGACGGTCCGGATTCCTCTTTTCAAATTGTTCTTTCACCACTTTATCCCAAGTCAATCCATAGACATTATGGATTTCATCGTGCATACCCAGATGGTGTTTCATGACGAGACGTTCCGTCTGCTCTTCGTTACTCCAGGCAGGTTCGCCCATGTCCGTCCAGAAGCCGGAGATACCATCGTCAATCGGTTTCTGCTGATAGGTTCCCCACCAGTCGGCTACGGCAGGCAGGGTGAAATCCACTACTCCACAGTTGCCACCCCAAGGCCAGGGCATATCGTAGCTTTTGCCGTTCGTACTGTCCTTTACAAAATAACCCAAACGATCTGCTTCTTCCCATTGCTTTTTGTTGGCTTGTGCAATTACCGGATCTTGAGATACAACTACCTTAAAACCCATCCCTTTCAAATCCGAAAGCATCTTCTTCGGGTTCTCATAGTTTCCCTTGCGCCACTCGAAATCCTGCAAGTATTCCGTCCAGCCGATGTCCTGATAGATAATATCACAGGGGATTCCACGTTTCCGGTAACCCTCGGCTATTTCGCGGCTTAGCTTTTCGCTTGTCAGCAGACCACGGCATTGAGCAAAGCCCAGCGCCCATTTCGGAGGCATGATCGGTTTACCCGTCAGTCCGACGTATTGGCTGATAATCTCCTTATAGTCCTTGCCGAAGATAAAATAGTAGATCATTTCACCGTTCGGAGCTTCAAAGCTGTAATAGTCACGACTTTCCGTACCGAACTTAAATTCCGTTTTGTACGTATTATCAAGAAAAATACCATACCGATAGCTGCTCATAAAGAAAGGAATACTCTTGTAGAGCGGATCTTCCACTATACTGTAACAGGGCTTGTCACTGTTCCACATCTTATAAGATTCGCCACGACGGTCCATCTTTCCTGTCTTTTCTCCCAGTCCGAAGAAATGCTCGTCACGACGAAGCACTTTATATTCCATCTTCTTTGTTCCTTCACTCACATGCCCCTTGTCAGCATAATCACTAAACAGGAGTTTCTGATACTTATCAAATATCTGAAGACTCAACGGAGACTTATTTACCCGAATACGCAATTTCGGAGTAAAGATCTCGTAACAGGCTGCCTGTTCGTCCACATGGACGGTCCCTACATTTTCCAACTCTTCATTAATTACCGCGAAAGAGGCATTTTTTCGTTGCAGCTGTCCATCGGGCGAAAACCAAACTTTGACTACCGAAGGGCTACAAAGCTGTAGCTGCAACGCAGCACTGTCCGTCAGGTGAAAAGTCACCTGACGGCCTTGTTGTGTAAAAGAAGTGCATGTGCGCGCTGCACTTTCCGCCCACACCAATGTCGGGAATACCAAACACAACGCCCATACCCAGAATTTATATCTCATCTTCATACTTATCATTTTAGTTATTCTATCTACAGCCGCTTCATGCATTATTGCTCATATAGTAAATTAAGGCACGGATTACACGGATTAACGCTGTTGTTTTACATACTCCATCATTCTAAAAACCGTGAAATCCGTGTAATCCGTGCCTAATAATATAAGATTAGTTTGCTAGAAGACTTACAATCATTTTTATTCAGCCACAACCATTGTCCAGTATTTCAGAGACGGCAATGTGAAAGAAACAACTCCGTTCTCCTGCGTAAAAGCCAGTTCCTGCAAAGCGCCTCCATGTATATCCGGAGAGGCTACCCATAACTTGTTCACTTTGGCCGGCAGATTCATTTGTAAAGCAGCTTTCGTAATCAAGGTCGGTTCCGGCATCGTGCCGTCCACATCTCTCCAGCTAAGGCTGTTTGCCTGCGAGAAGTTAAGAAGATGTATCACCTGCTTGTTGCCTACCTGCTTGGTATAAGTAGTGACCGAACCTTGTTGGGGAGGCCATACATTCAGACTCATTTCCCCGTTGGTACAATTCATGGTGATACTATTCTCCGCACCTCCGTCACGAAGCAGATTCTGATAAGAAGTCAGGAAGTCATAATAATGAACCATCGCTGTTTTCAGCTCTTCGCTCATTGTCAGATTCTCATTCGGGAAGTACTCTTTGCACAACATGTGATCGCCTCCCAATTCCAGATGCGAACCGCCCAAAGCAAACATAACAGCATCCGTCAGCAGAATACCCGGCGTATTAAATTCCCCCCGGTTATCCGCCTTGTTATAATTCATATAAGCTGCAAAAACCGTATTCAACTGATAATCGCCATATACTCCATTTTCATAAAGAATAGCTTTCAGATCGGTAAAATCAGCCTCATCCGCCCATACTTCATTATAGAAGAAATCCACTTTATCCGTCTCCCCTATCTGACGGGCACCGTAACGGCTCACCGCATTCATCACCAAGCTCTTGTCCGGATGCACCTGCTTCATTGCATCTATAAAAGAGGCATATCCCTCACGCAAGTTAACAGGAATACCACTATAATTATAAAGCGTGCTACGTCGTCCCAACTGGTCTATCTGATAACCGTCGAAAGCAAAGTTTGCATATACATCGTCATTCCTTTCGCCCAGATATTTCTGCCATTCCTTGTTAGAAGGGTCTACCAGATAAATATTACTTTTCCATCCGCCCGGCAGATCGTGACTGTCTTTAGTAGTGTGAGAAGCATCCTTAAACAGATACCATTCCTCCTTCACTCCATCCGCAGCAGCATCCTTCAACGCTCCGAAACAAAGATTATAAAACATAGACTTCATACCGAAACGATGCTGCGCTTCAATGTAATTCCTCACCGAACTTGTATAAACCTCCCGGTTAGCGATATCCATATATACCTCATCCAACTGTACACGTGTACCACCCAACGGCCAGTGATGTTTATTATGCCAATCCTGAAACTGCACCCAGTTGATATGATGACGGTTCAGATACTCCATCTCTTCCTGTGTCTTTTCGGCTGTCTTCTCCTGACTGAAATCAGCGACAAAACCATAACGCGGGAAACGTGCCGGATCACTGGATACATCTACCGCAATCGTACCGACTATTACATCCGTTCCGTTCTCCTGACGATAAAGCTCTGCCATGTACCCTTTAAAATCAGTGGTAGGCGGCTGCCATGTCCAGCTCGTACCATTTACCGATTCTTCTCCCACCGTTTCACCCGAAAGACGATAACGTACTTTAGTTCCGGCAGGCAGAGCGTCATCCACTGTAAACACCACTTTCTCTCCCGGTTTGTAGAAAGCCTTGTCTGTCGACAGGTCTACACTCAAATCCGATGTTACCGGAGTCACTTCGGTAACACCGCCCGAAGCTCCTCCATTCTGTTGGTTCGACTCATTATCATCACTGCAAGCCATACACAGGAAAGCAGCTACCAGATATATTATTTTTTTCATCTTGAATTCTTGTTTTATTGTTTCACAATCGAGATCGTCTCTTTCAACTGGTCAATCGTAATCTGATAAGAACCGGCCTCCTGAATATTCCACTTATAGTCCAGACCACCCAAATCTGCATCCGGATACATACTGCTCAACTCTGCATCCGATTTAGTGACAAACAAAGCTGTTTCCACTTCACCCGTCGGAGTTTTACCGTTCTTATCCGCCATAAACCAGTCTCCGTTCCAGTCAGACTGCTTATCGCAGGAAATCTTCATCTCACCGGCTTTCAGTGTACCGCTCCATGTGAAGATATAAGGACTGTCGACACTCTTAGTCATCGGCGTAGCATTGTCCAAACTCCATCCGTTCGGAGTCGCCTCACCCACCAGATACAATCCTGCGTAAGGAGTGAACGGACGCATCAGCATCTTTTCTTTTCCTTTGCCTGTATAGAAGCATACTTTATAAGGTTTGCCACATTCAGCCTCTTTCATTTGCCATTTATTATCGTCGCCTCCAAGCACTACTGACGTCGAAGTGTACGGAGCATTTGCTACGGCAGGATGGAAGAAAGCATCCGACTGGCCGAAGTCCGCCACAGAGCTAAACTTAAATTCTCCGTCTGCTTCCCAAGGAATCACAGCTCCATAATGGAACAAATCCATCTGAACAGCATCTTTAGACAGTGCCTCAAATCCCCAGCCACCATTTCCGGTGAACGAACCGACAATGAAGAACTCGTCAAATCTCCAACCGATATCTTCCGTTTCAGTCAGTGTCAACGTCAGATTGAGCAGATCTACTTTTACAATATAGGTTGCCCCTTCATCGATTACAAACGGCTCATCCGGCTGGTCACCCGATGTACGGTAAGTCAGCTGGAGTGCTTCCCCGGCAGTGGCGTCACGGTTGTACGACGGCAAGAATTGTCCCAATGTCGTTATAAATTTCAATGATCCGGCGTTCAGTTTTCCTGTCCATGTAAACTGTCCGTTGTCCGTACGCTCCATCGCTGTCGCATTGTCGGCAGCCCATCCATTCGGAGCAGCCTCACCAATCAGATAAAGCGTAGTAGTAACCGGCTGATATGTAGTCACTGTAAAAGCAGTCGTCGCACTTTGTTTCTGCTCTTCCATTCCGGCAACAACCGCTGTGATACGTGCCTCCAACTCCGCTTTCACAGCATAGCCGATACCGAACTGTGTATTCAGGAATTGGTTGAGTTCTTCCACTTTCTTAGTCCATTGATACGTTCCCGTACCTAAATCCACCGAATAAGCATTTGCAAAGTCCGTTCCGGCTTTTGCCAGCTCCAGCGTATAAGAGATACGGTTACCACTTCCATAATTCGTTCCGGTAGTCCATGAGAGAGCGAGTGCTTCCTGACTATGGTTCTTTTCGTTCAACACCAAGTCCTGCTGATTCACCGAAAGAGTGAGGGTATCATGTCCTTTATTTGTCTCCATATAATCTTCGGCACAGGCAACCATCGTTCCGCCGATGAAAAGAGAGCATAACAACTGATATATATATTTCTTCATGATATTATTTATCTAAATGAATGATTATAAAACAGATTAATAACCGGGATTTTGAGTCATCAGATGATTGGAGTCCATCTCTGTCTGCGGAATAGGCAACAGGAGACGTTCCTTGGTCACATTATTCTTACCGATGGATTTCAGGAATGTCAATGCATAATTTCCATTATCCACACGGATCATATCAAACCAGCGGTGTCCTTCAAAGGCAAGTTCCATCCGGCGCTCGTGAATAATCTTCTCTCTCATTTCAGTCTGCGTCAGAGTAGTCGGCACATCTGCCAGTCCGGCACGTTTGCGGACGATATTCAACGGAGCAGCAGCCTGGTCGGGATGTCCCTGCTCGTTCAATGCTTCCGCTTTCTTCAATAGAACATCTGCATAGCGATATACTACGAAGTTGTTGGGATTGGTATTATACTCCGGAGAAACAGTCTTCGACACAAGGAACTTGCGCACATTATAACCTGTATTCGACCAGGAACGTCTGTATTCCATTCCGTCAAAAGCGGGGCAACCTTGATACAAGACAGTTACGTCTTTCCGCAAATCACCGTCCTCATATTGCTTGAAAAATTCTTCCGTAGGCAGGTTCCATCCATAAGCACCGGCCACCAGACTTGAGTTACGAGGTCCCATGAAAGTCGACAGCCAGGATGATTGGTTATCACCGCCCCAGAAATCATATTCCGTACTACCGGAATATTGTACTTCGAAAAGGGATTCCGCACCATTATTGATAGTAGCATTGAAATTATCGGCATAATTGCATTGAGTCAAATCGTATCCCATCGCAGCAATGTTGTCACACAGAGTTACTACTTCATTATAGTATTCGCGATGATTGGGCGCCAGTGTCAGATAAATATCCGCCAGCATAGCCATTGCGGCTTCTTTGCAGGCACGTCCTCTATCGCTGTCTCCATAACTGCTTTTCGGAGGAAGCATGTTTACCGCATTTTTGCAGTCAGAAAGAATCCGGGCATATACCTCATCTACCGTATTACGGGCAATATCCGTAGATTCTCCCGGTTCAAACGGGGTTAAACGCAAAGGCACACCTCCATACAGACGAACCAGAATATAGTAGTAATGTGCACGCAGGAAATAAGCCTCACCCATGCAACGAGTCTTTATCTCATCGGAGATAGATGCCGAAGGCAGATTGGAAAGCACAATGTTGCAACGTCCGATCCCTACCCACGGAGAACGCCATACATACAAGGCAAAGCCGTTATCGCTCTGAGCAATGAAATTGGAAGCCTGAACAGTCTCCAAACCGTCAGTACCTCCTCCGGCCCCTACTTCACTGTTGCCTGCAATGATGTCGAGGCTCCAGATACGCTGGTTATACATATTAGATGACTGAAGCGTCTTGTAGCAGGCAGTAGTCAGTGCCACAGCAATCTCGTTCGTCACTTCCGATTCGGGATCGACGCCATATTTAGGATATTTATCTAAGAAATCGTTGCATGATGTCAATGCCAATATGGCAAACATAAATACCAAAGTGGTTATCTTTTTCATATTCTTCCTCCTGATTTAAAAGTTAAAGTTCAAACCCATGCTGAACGTACGTGAGATAGGGTAACGGCTGCTGTCGATACCATTAACGTCAACCTCCGGGTCAAAGCCGGAATATCCGGTGATAGTCGCCACATTCTCGCAAGAGAAAGAGATGCGGGCATTTTCCAGTTGAATCTTTTGCATCCACTTTTTAGGCAGTGTATACGAAAGCGTAATGTTTTTCAGACGGAGGTAGGAACCGTTTTCCACAAATCGGTCGGATACACGGCAGTTCTGATTCGGGTCTCCCCAGATAGCACGCGGCATGGAGTTGCTTGTTCCTTCTCCCGTCCAGCGGTTCAGTACGGCTGTGGTCTGGTTGTAAGCGGCTGCCATTCCTTCGTTGTCTACATTGTTGGCATTATAAATCTTGTTTCCCGATACGCCTTGCAGGAACACGGAAAGTTCCCATCCCTTATAAGAGAAATTATTGCTTAGAGAGAAGAACCAGTTCGGGTTCGGGTTGCCGATAACGGTACGGTCTTCATCGTTGATAACTCCATCGTTATTCAAGTCCCGGAAACGGATATCACCCGGAGCAGCGCCCGGTTGGGTAGCATGGCGGTTCACTTCATCCCAGTTCTGGAAAAGTCCGTCGGTTACGTATCCGTAGAATACGTTAATCGGATAACCGGCTCTAAGCATAGTCACGTATGAGTTCCCCATCTGGTTGATAAACATCGGAGTTTCGCTGTTCAAGTCCTGAATTTCGTTCTTGTTATAAGTGGCTGTTAAGGCAGACTCCCAAGAGAAAAGCCCTTTCAAATTAATAGTACGCAAGGTCATTTCCACCCCTTTGTTGCGCATCTTGCCGGCATTGGTGAAAGTTTCGGTAGTATCTTCAAAACCGGAAGTGATAGGAATGGAAGCCTTCACCAACATATCTGCTGTCTTCTTGATATAAGCGTCCAGCGAAAGGTTGACGCGTGAATTGAACAGGCTCATGTCTACACCAAAATTGGTCTGGCGCACTTCTTCCCAATGAATATTCGGATTGGAGAGAGTAGTAGATACCAGAGCGGTGGAGTTGTTGTTGCCGAAAGGATAGACTCCTGTGTTATAGGAAGCAACAAAACCATAGTTACCGATTTCCTGATTACCGGTCACACCGTATCCGATACGCAGTTTGAGGTCATTCACCGGGAAGTTGTCTTTCGGAAACCAGTTCTCCTGGGAGATACGCCATGCCAGCGAAACGGAAGGGAATGTTCCCCAACGGTTGTTTTTACCAAAACGGGAAGAGCCGTCACGACGCACAGTAGCTGTAAGCAAGTATTTATCTTCGTAAGAATAGTTGAGACGTGCCATCAGAGAGAGCAGTGCCCAGTCACTCTGGCTACCGCCAAGACTGTACATCTTCTCGCCGTTGTCCATTTCGTGGATATTATCAAACATGAAGATATTCTTTTGAGCATTCAGGTAATCGTAGTTATTCCACTGGGCGGAAGAACCTGCCATCACCCCTACCCGATGTTTCTGCGCAAAAGTGTGGTCGAATACAAAATAATTATCCCACAAATAGGTAAATGCTTTGTTATCGCTCTTATAGCGGGAAGATTCTTCTACCGGATTCGGTTTCCAGTTGTAAGCCGGAGTAAAGTTGTCGACAAACCAGAATTTGGCGTCATAACCGAATGTACTTTTCAACTTCAGCCATTTGGTAAAGGTGATCTCTCCGGTGATATTTGCCAGGAAGTTATATCCTTTTGTTTCATTGGTCATCATGTGCAGTGTACCGATCGGGTTACGGATGCTTCCGTACCATTGCGCCTCCTGTCCGGGACCGCTCCAACTGCCGTCCTCATTCTTCACCGGTTGGGTGGGGAGTGCTTTCATTGCATCACCGATGCTATAAGTTCCTCCTTCTTTCACGTCCGTACTGAATGTCAGGTTGGTAGTGAATTTCAGCCATTTATTAACTTGGGCATCGCTATTTGCCTGAAAGTTGAAACGACGGTAATTAACGCTTTCCACAATACCGGACTGGTCAAGGAAACCACCGGACACATAGTAATGTGCTTTTTCCGTACCACCGGAATAGCTAACCGAATAGCTTTGCTTCACTCCCGTGCGCAGCATTTCATCCAACCAGTTCGTTCCTGTTCCCAATAAAGAAGGGTCTGCCCAATAAGGGTTTGTATTATCATCATTATTAGACAGCATATCATTGCTCAAAGCGGCATATTGCGCAGCATTCAGCATATCGGGCACTTTAGTGGCATTCTGAATCGCCCAATTAGCGTTTACCGTCACCTTTCCGGCACCCTCGGCACCCCGTTTGCTGGTAATCATCACCACACCGTTCGCACCACGCGAACCATAAATAGCTGTTGCCGAAGCATCTTTCAATACGTCCACCCGCTCTACATCGGCCATATTCAAGGAAGACAATCCCAAGTCGGTAGGTATTCCGTCAATGACAATCAGCGGGTTACTATTGTTGATTGTTCCCAAGCCACGGATTTTAATGGTGACATTATCACCCGGCTTACCGGCATCGATAATCTGCACACCGGACACCTTTCCCTGCATTGCCTGACCGATATTGGCCACCGGAGAGTCTTTAATGTCCTTCACTCCGACAGAAGATACCGCTCCGGTCAGATCGCTCTTTTTCATCGTTCCGTAACCCACTACTACAACTTCGTCCAATACTTCCGTATCTTCCTGCAAGGTTACTTTCAAAGCGTTTTTCCCGTTCACCGGGACTGTCTGCATTTTATAGCCGACAAAAGAGATAGTCAGCGTGCTGTTAGTCGGAACGCTTAATGAGAAATTACCGTCTACATCGGTAATTGTACCGTTCGTTGTACCTTTTTCTACCACACTGGCACCGATCACCGGTTCACCCGTGGCATCTACGACATGTCCTTTTATTGAAATCTGTTGTGCGAATGCACTAAGAGATAGGAACAAGCCCCACATTATTAGTAAGAGGCGGCGTTCAAAGCCTTTCGACTTCATACTCTGTTTCATGTACATTAATTTAAAGTTAATATTAGGGTTACTTTTGTTTTACTCTCTGTGTCATTGCTGAAATGACCGTGAAACAAAAGTATCCACATTTCATACTGCTTCTTAAAGCAGATAGCAAAAATATAGTGATTTATACAGTATCCCACAGTATAAACCACTAAATATAAGAACGTTACAAAATAGAAGTCGGACTAAAAAAGTAGTGGTTTTCTTATTCTTCCACCTTCCCTATTTGCATTACTTTAGCCTCAAATTCATCTCTTTCTCCCACAGCCTTGTTACGGACACGAGTCCGGTAATTATAAATGGTAGTGACGGAGTAACGAAGGAATTGCGCTATCTTAGTACTGTCCGTAATTCCAAGGCGGATGAGAGCGAAGATACGAAGTTCGGTATTCAGTAGTTCTCCCGGTTTGGGTTGCATCGGTTCGGTAAGCAGGGCATTAAAATCTTCCACAAAACTGGGGAAGAGTTGCAGGAAAGTCACATCGAAGTTCGCATAAAACTCTTTCAGTTCTTCATCAAGAAATTGCGAAGATTTAATAGCCTTATATAGTTCTTCCACCCTTCCGGCAGCAGCAATCTTATTCAGGGAACGGCGGTATAAATCCATCTTGTCGAGATAAGTGGAGCATTGGTCCATATATCTCCCGATATATTCCTCCTTGATATAGTTGGCTTCCGAAAGCGTATGATTCATTTCTTTCAGTTGCGAATTGGAATCGTGAAGTTCTTCGTTCAGTTCTTGCAGGAGCGTATTAGTGTCGATCACTTCGCGACGTGCGGCAGCAACCTTTTTCATCTGCTTGTAAACGAAGAAAATGGCGACTAACAAAAATACGGAAAGCAAACTGATACAAATCAATGAGACTTTCATCTCCTGCTGCTGACGTTTGGTTTTTAATTGATAGGCCTGGTCGATGATAGGAAAGACCTGTGAGATTTCCAGGGTACGAAGACGGGCATTGCAAAGGGTGGCATCCTCCAGGGAACATTTCAGATAGTTGTAGGCACGGTCGATGTCTCCTTCTTCATAAACAAGAGAAGCGAGTTTGCGCAAAGACACATATTCTTTTACCGCTGATTTCAAATCGGCAATGGCCGAAAGAGCCAGGTAATGTTTTTGCCCCTGCTTATCTCCTTTCAACCGATAGCCTTCGGAAATGGTATAAGTAATCATTGCCTGTGCATGATCATCTAAAGACGGTTTACTGTAATATTCCATCAGCATATCAATCGCTTCATCGTATCGGGCATGAACGATGCACTTATCTGCCATCACCAATGCGTGCCCCAGAGAGTCGGAAGCATTGATCTGTAACAGGGAATCCCGGTATAAATCCGTCATCCGGTAATATTCTTTCTTGGCTTTCTCCGTAACGGCATAATCACCCATCAATCCATAAATAGTGCGGTACAGATGATAATAATAGCCATATAGATAGTCGGGCAGTGTTTTCTTATCAATTTTCCCCAATAACTCGAGGGCTTCTTTATACATTCCGGTAGTTCCCATCACTTCCGCCATATTCATGGCAGAATCATCCAAGTAGTCCAGTTTATTTAAACGATGTGCCAGTTCCTCTTTCCGTTGGGCATAGACAAAAGACGAATCCAGATTATAAGCCCGGTATTCATCGAAAAGACGTCCGCAAAAACCATATCGCTGCTCATCGGAAGCAGCCTCAACCAACAATTTCTTCAAGTCAGCAATTCGTGCCTCCTTTTCCGCTCCATAAGTCTGGCGGTTTTTAATGATACCATCAATCTCACGAAGCAACGCATCGGTACTCTTATTATCTTTTGCATAAAGCAGACCAGAAAGGACGATTGTCACAAAAATCAGAATAACTTTTTTCATAGTGCCGTATGTATTATATCTGCAAAGATAAAAGTCTTTCAGAAACTTCCGGCTTTCAGGAGAAGATTATTGCAGGTAGAAAGAACAATCTTTATTAAAAAGAGAAGGTAAATCGGATTTATTATAAACATAATTATTATATTTGTAATAATTGTATTTATAATAATCAGTATGGCAATCGTTAATAACCCTTTTATCGTAGGTGGATACCTATCTCCCCATTACTTTTGTGACCGCGAAGTGGAAACAGAACAGTTGATACGTAACATAACAAATGGAAGAAATGTCGTTATCATTTCTGTGCGTCGCATGGGAAAGACAGGTCTGATTCGTCATTGCTTTTATCAGGATGAGATCAAAGAACATTACTATACATTCTTCATTGATATTTATGCGACAGCCAGCCTTAGGGAATTTGTATTCGCTTTGGGAAAAGAGATTTTCGAGAAACTCAAACCCAAAGGAATGAAGTTCATCGAACGTTTCTTCTCCGTCATTTCCTCGCTGCGCGCAGGTTTTAAGTTGGATTCTGTTACGGGAGAGCCCACCTTTGATATTGGATTAGGAGACATCCATACAGCAGAAACAACACTGGATGAAATCTTCGCTTATTTAGAACAGGCTGATAAACCTTGTATCGTAGCCATTGACGAATTTCAGCAAATAGGCAATTACACAGAGAAGAATGTAGAAGCCATATTGAGAACTAAAGTCCAGCATTGCCAAAATGCTCGTTTCATCTTTGCCGGAAGCCAGAAACACATTATGATGAATATGTTCAACAGCCCAGCCCGACCTTTTTATCAAAGTGTCAATATGATGCAACTAAAGAGCATTCCGCTTACGGCATACAGGCCATTTGTTGAAAGGCTTTTCCTTGAAAATGAGAAACGTATTGAAGAAGAACTGATAGACGAAGTATATAATTTCTTTGAAGGACATACCTGGTATGTACAACTCATGTTTAATGAATTATATATACTGACCGGAAAAGGGGAAGTGTGTGATCGTTCCCTCCAAAGTGTTGCCCTGACCAATATCCTGCAGATGCAGGACTTCACATATCAGGAGATTTTCTCCCGCCTTCCGGAAAAACAGAAAGAAGTACTGATCGCTATCGGAAAAGAACAAAAAGCAACCGGAGTCACTTCAGGAAAATTTATAAAAAGATACAAGCTAAGTACTCCGAGTTCCGTACAAGCTGCACTCAAGGGGTTACTGGAAAAGAATCTAGTCTCGCAGGAACAAAATCACTATGAAATAGCTGATAAACTGTTGGGAGTCTGGTTACAAAAGAATTACTAATTATACCCCATAGCAATCAGTGACTAAAAATGATTTTTCATCTAACTAGACACTGTTGCTATGAGCATATCAATTAGAAATTCGCCGCCTACTAAAGAAGATCTTAGACTTGAGACTGGAACGATGCACTTTCTACTTCCGATAACTAAAAAATAATTTATGAAATTATTTCTCCCATTTGGTTATTTATTGTCTGGATGATTTTCAAAATCAGTAGGAGATACGAATCCGGACATTTTCCAAGGCTCCTTAATCTCACCACTTTGTACACGTTCATAAAAGTCATTGGAGTTCTTCTTCCAGAACGGATAGTGGTCAAAGACATCCCCATCTCCTACCACTCGCGGGTCTTTTTGTGCTCTCAATTCTTCGAATAAGAGTTGCCTCATTGCCTTTTTTATCTTTGCATATTTCTCAATTCCAGCCAAGTTATTCATGCAATCTTTATCTACCGATAAATCATATAGTTCCTCTCCAGGTCGGAAATCAAATGTTATATCATAATAATAGCGATTTTCTCCAGAACGCTTCATACGAAGAATTTCAGTTTTTGTAGGAGAACCGTCACAATCTGTATACCCTGTTTCCGGATTCCCACAAGGATAAAGTTCCGGCTTCAGATTCGCAACATACAATAAATCATTCTGCAATATAGAACGAATTGGGTAACCTTGATTGAGCGGACGACCGTAATCATGCCGTTCCCTTCCCAACAGCGTATAATTTCGGTCTTTTGATACAATGCCATCTTTTAGAGTTTTGAAAATATCCACCATACTCTTTCCAGCAGGAGGAGTGAGCCCCGACTGCTTAATCCCAATATCACTTACTTCCAAGAAAGTGGGAACGAAGTCAACAAAACTCACATAGTCGTTTACCTTTCGTCCGGGATTGGCAATGCCATTTTTCCACATTATGGCCAAGGGCATGTGATTGGAATATTCATAATTATTCCCTTTACTTCGAGGAAATGGCATTCCATTATCTGAAGTCACTATAACGATAGTGTTATCCAGCTCCCCTCGCCTCTCCAATTCATCCAAAAAACGATTGACAAGATTATCATAATATTCCACCTCAAAGGCATAATCAAGCATATCTGTACGTACTACATCATTATCAGGCCAGAATGGAGGTAAGTCATCAATCACTGCCTTATCTTTCCCACCAAGTCTTTCACCAGAACCATACTCATAGTCCCGATGTGGTTCAAAACATCCAAACCAAAAAAACCACGGCTTGTCGCCCTCCTTTTCCTGCAGAAAGTCCTGAAAATTTCTATAATAATCAACCTTATTGATACCTGTAGTCACCGGATTTAGTTTATGTTTCAAATAAGGTGTACCTGTTAATCTTCGGGGAGCACCATTTTTAGTACCAGCATCTCCCGGTCCCCACCCTTTTCCTGTGAAAGCAACTTGATACCCATTCTCTTCCAAGGCTTCTGTCACCACTTTCAAATCATCCGGGAAAATTGGAGTATGATTACCCGCCGCTCCAAGTTGCCAAGAGTAAAGTCCGGTTAGAATGCAGGAACGGGAAGGAGCCGATTTAGCATTAGGAGTATAGCAATTCGTAAACAAAATACCGGTTTCTGCCACACGATCAAATCCCGGAGTTTTAACCCAAGAAGAACCGTTCGCTCCAAAATGCCTGTAACTGGCATCATCAGCAATACAGAAAAGAATGTTCGGACGTGTTTGAGGGGTAGACTTACCTACCTTGGAAGTAGCGGTGGCAGATGCAGAACCGATAGTCAACAAAGTAGTAGCCGCAGTCCAAAAAAGTGATGTTTTCATATAAGATGAACTTTAGAATTGAACATTATAGATTGTATAAGGAGTTTCAAATATAGAATTTAAGTATCGAACAAGCAATAGTGAAATGGATATGGTTACATCAGGAACAACAATGGTTACAATGGGAAGAGGCAGGAATATATAGATGTCTGACTCTTGTGCATAGAAAGAGAAGAATGATACATATATAAAAATATCTGTTACATGCTTTTTAAAGGTTCTCACTCAAAAAGCTTATACTTGCATTCACAAAACCATTACCCAGTCTATATTATGAACAAGACCTATTTTTTAGTCCTATTGCTTATAAGCATATTACCTGTCCACTTGTTTTCACAGCAGAACAAACTGACAGAGAAAACTGCTTTTAACGGAGAATATCCTCAATTCTTTCATTTCCGTGGAGAGATGAAACATGATATTCATGCCAGTTATGACACTTGGGAAAAAACATACGCAACTTCCTCCGGTCTTCTTCGGAAATACATTTGTGAAGAGCTTAAAATAGACACCGTTTTGTACAGTTGGCTCAACCGCTTTGCAGAGAAGTACCCCGAAAAGCTCTTGCTACTACACTTTAATGGAGAGGCCAGACAAGTGAATAGCTACCCGGAAGTAAGCAAAAAATACTTTCCCGGTCATTGGGTGTACGAAGCTGGCAGCCTTTTAGCTGAAGATTGTACAGCATCGCAAACTCACATTCAAGTAAAAGTCATCGACTGTTTTCGTGAGAAAGCATACGTTTACCGTAATACATCACCCAAACAATGGATTCCGCACTATGTACTACTAGTGGAACTGGACGAACAAGGTAACAAACTTTGGTATAACTCTGAAATAGCTCATATCAAGTCCATTGATTCATCTACAAACACTCTTATTCTGGAACGGGGAAGGACAAATACAAAAAGTCGCTCTTTCAAAGCAGGAAAGACATATATAGCTCCTATTGCAGGCGGAGTGTGGGGAAATGATGTCATGCTTTATTACAACCTATCATCAGCCTGCCCAAGAGATAAAGACGGCAGAACAGCAGCCGACATTCTTCTAAACGAAATTCATGATTGGTTCAATCCAAACAATGGTATATTAAAGAACTTAGACGGCATCGCCTTTGATGTTAACTACTTTGATGTATCCAAACATGAAAGCTGGGATACCAATAATGACGGTCAAGCTGATGGAGGATGGATCAACGGCCAAAACATATGGCAAACAGGTGACCTGCAATTCCTGAAAGATTTACGAAAGCAAATGAACAAAGATTTCATTATCACCTCCGACGGACAACACCCCATCAATCAACAAGCCGTAGGGATATTGAACGGCATAGAATCAGAAGGGTTAGTGCAGCATAACGACGGTTGGAGGGGATTTTCCAGAGTAGTAAATACACATTTGTATTGGGATAAATTTAATCCACTCTCTCCACAATTTCGCTATGTTGTACTGAAACTGATGGACGACAACGACCAGCATCATGTAGAACGTCTGCAACGTTTTGGAGTGGCAACGGCCACTTGTCTGGGTGCCTATACTACAGCACCTAATTCTTATTCATCTTTACCCTCCTGGGTTCAGCCTTGTAGCTTCGGACGCATACAGGGAGAACTTATCCGCTGTGCCAGGTCCTCCTCGAACCTTCTGCCAGAAACTCCTGCTGAATTATTACACAAAGGAAATCTAAAAGGCGAAAACTGTCTTATCTCTACCGAAGGTAACTCAATCATAATAAATCCCACTACTCAATCATCTGTACTTTCAATAGAAAATGTAGAACTTCCAACCGGAAACATCACAATCTTCATAGAAGCCCAAACGATTACCTCGTCCGATGCAGCCTCAGACCTTGTACCACGCTTCATCCATGTTTCCCTTTCCAACTTACCCAACTACGAAACAGAAAAAAAGACCAAAGAATTCTTCACTGATCTGTATGGGTTAGTGGGACACGAAAAGAACGAGAATTCTTTTTATTTTAGAAGATCGAAAATACCTGCCGGCAAACAAACCTTAACGATTACGATAAAGGGCATGGAAGATATACAAATACACTCCATAAAAATCTACAATCGCCCGGATATCCTCATTCGTCAGTTTGAGAAAGCCGTTGTATTGGTCAACCCTGCATTAGAGGAACAGGAAGTAAATCTATCCGATTTCATACCCCAATATTCCAAGAAAGTAAGGATTGCTCCAATAGACGCAGTCTTTATACCCAGATTCCAAAACGAATAGAAACATTTTTATTATTTGATTCACATGAAAAAATATCAAGTACTTTTATTATTCAGTATACTGAATGTGGTTACTCTAAAAGCCAAAGTTGAAGTTGCTTCTATCTTTAGCGACAACATGGTCTTACAACAACAAATGGATGTCAATATCTGGGGCACAGCCTCACCTAACAAGCAGATAATTATCCGACCTACTTGGACCTCCATTGTATTCTCCACCACATCCGACAAAAATGGAAAGTGGAAAACTAAGATTGCCACCCCCGAAGCCGGAGGTCCTTATTTAATTAAAATAAGCGATGGAGAAGAAAAGATACTGAACAATATCCTGATAGGAGAAGTTTGGCTCTGTTCCGGACAGTCAAACATGGAAATGCCTATGAAAGGATTTAAAAACCAGCGAGTCGATGGTTCGTTAAAGACAATAGTGACCTCTACAAATTCTCAAATACGTTTATGCCAGATAAAAAGAGTGGCTTCAGATACTCCACAGGAATACTGTGAAAGCGAATGGAAAACATGTAAACCAGAATCTGTTGCCAACTTTAGTGCCACAGGATACTTCTACGCAAAAATGCTACACCAAGTACTGGGGGTACCCATTGGAATCATCGAAGCAGACTGGGGAGGCTCTGCCATCGAAACATGGATGAGCAGCGAAAGCCTACAATCAATAGCCAAACAATTAAAAAAACCGACAAACATCAGAAAGAATCCCCAAATACAGCACCTGCCAAACAAGTTATTCAATGGCATGATTCATCCTATCATCGGTTATGGCATAAAAGGGGCTATCTGGTGGCATGGAGCCAACAATTCCAAACAGTACTATAACTATGAACTACTATTTAAAACCATGGTCAACGACTGGAGAAATCGTTGGGGAATCGGAGATTTTAGCTTTAACCTAGCTCAATTAGCTCCCTACCCTTTCAATGACGTCATGGGGTATATGCGAGAGGCACAAGTGAATTGCGCCCGGAATATCTCCAACTGTGACATTGCCATACTACTGGATATCAGTGACGAAACCTTTATGCATGGTCCGATTAAAGAGGTGGTAGGCGAACGCTTTGCCTATATAGCTTTAGCACAAAGTTACGGTATAAAAGGCTTTGAATATACCGGTCCCATTTATAAGTCAATGGAAATAAAAGAAAACAAAATCAAAATATTTTTTGACCATGCAACCGAAGGCTTAACCTCTTATGGAAAAAAACTCACAGAATTCGAAATAGCCGGCAAAGATAAAGTGTTCCATCCTGCCACTGCCGAAATAACCAAAGAAGGTCTATACATCTCATCACCTGATGTCCCTCAACCTGTAGCCGTAAGATACGGATTCCATAGTTTTGTCACCGGCACTCTTTTTAATACAGCTGGCTTACCGGCTTCCTCCTTTAGAACAGATAACTGGTAATTAAAATATTTCAATATCAAAAATAACATACAATGAAACATTTTTTATTTTTTGCAGTTCTTCTTATTGCCAATACAGTGGGTGCCAAAGTCACCTTACCTAACATGATAGGAAATAACATGGTACTACAACAACAAAGTTCATGCAGACTTTGGGGAAAGGCGACACCCGGTAAGTCACTCACTGTAACCACTTCTTGGAATAACAAAAGATACAAAGTCACTACCTCTCAAAACGGCGAGTGGCTGGTAGAGGTTTGCACTCCCCAAGCCGGAGGTCCTTACAAAATAACATTTGACGATGGAGAGAAAACTATTTTGGACAACGTATTGATAGGAGAAGTTTGGATTTGCTCCGGTCAGTCAAATATGGAAATGCCCGTCCAAGGTTTTCTGGGACAACCAACAAACAGTTCACTAGAGACCATTGCACAAGCCGGCAATTATCCGAATATCCGTTTCATCTCACTTCCACAGACAGACAGTACTCACCCGTTGTCTGATTGCAATACAACTTGGAAAGTGTCAAGTCCGGAAAACATACCAACACTAAGTGCTAATGCTTATTTCTTTGCCAAAATGCTGAATGAAATCTTACACGTACCAGTGGGTATCATTGTATCTTGTTGGGGAGGTTCTTCTATAGAATCTTGGATGAGTCCCGAAGCACTGCAATCAGTAGATGGCTGGGATAGGAAGCAAGCTGAATCCAGAAAAAAAGTACAACAACGCCCTTCGCTGCTTTACAATGGTATGATTGCTCCTATCAATAACTTCAGCGCTAAAGGCTTTTTATGGTCACAAGGAGAAGGAAATATCCAGAATTACAAACTGTATGCACAACTTAAAACAGCCATGGTAAAGCAGTGGAGAGCAGAATGGAAGAATCCTGATATGCCTTTCTATTTCGCAATGAGTGCACCTGGAAAAGGGCATAAAGGAAAACCTTTCCTTGTGGAGCAACAAATAAAATGTTTAGACTTGATTCCAAACTCCGGAATAGTATTGACCACCGATTTGGGAAAAGAGTTTGAATACCACTATCCACAGGCAAATATTGTTGGAGAACGTTTTGCTATTTTGGCACTCTCTAAAACCTATCATATGAAAGGGTTCCCTGCTCACGGCCCTTTACTGGAAAGCGTGGTAATAGAAAATGGACGGGCCATCGTCACTTATAAAGATACCCCTCTGGGACTTTGTCCGACGAGTTACAACATTACAGGTTTTGAAATGGCAGGACCCGACCGAAAATTTCATCCTGCCAAAGCGCAGATTGTAGACAAAGAAGCTAAATTGATTGTAGAATGTAAAGAAGTTCCCGATCCCATAGCTGTGAGATACGCTTTCCATTCCTGGTATGAAACCAACCTAACCAATACTTTCGGTCTGCCAGCACAACCATTTAGAACTGACAATTGGGATAACATAGAATAATTATGAAAATAATATTAATCTATTTTCTTCTATTAGTTACACTTTCTGCCCGGACACAAGAAAATACTACGCATGGTAGATTGATACGTTATGAAGATTTTCAGTCACGTTATATACCACCACGTAATGTAGATGTATGGTTACCGGAGGGGTATACCCCTACCCGGAAATACAATGTATTATACATGCACGACGGACAGAATGTGTACGATCTGAAAACATCAAACTTCGGTGGTTGGAAAGTGGATAGTGTGCTAACATTACTGATGGCAAAAAAAGAAGTAGCTCCCTACATTGTAGTAGCAGTATGGAATAATCCTGACAATCGGGTCGGAGAATACATTCCTCAAGCTATATTCGAACACCTGTCAGACTCCTTCAAGAGAGAACTGAAAACTTTGAAAGGAGAAGTTGTATCGGACAACTACTTATCTTTTCTGGTGAAAGAACTGAAACCTTTTATTGACAAGACATATAGCACACAGAAAAATAAAAACAGTACCTCCATCATGGGTTCAAGTATGGGAGGGCTAATTTCTCTGTATGCTTTAATGAAATATCCCAAGATATTTGGTTCGGCTGCTTGTTTGTCCACACACTGGCCTACGTTAGGAAAAGAAAAAGAGTTCGCCGTCACTTTGAACTACTTACATAAGAAATTATCAGTCGGAAATAAACAAAAAATATACTTCGACCATGGCACTCAGCAAATTGATAAACAGTATGCCTATTATCAAGAGAAAGTGGATAGCCTGATGCAGGCCAAAGGGTTCAATTTTGACCAATGGACTAGCAAAGTGTTTGAGAATGCAGCACATAATGAAACTTACTGGGCTACACGACTACACATCCCATTAAAATTCATTCTGCAGAATCCGGTTATGGATTCTGCAGAATATAAATAGTTTCAAATTCATCATTCACAAAGTACAAGAACTATGATGCCTCGACAACTTATCATCTAATTCATATAAACAATAAATAGATTAAATCTATTCTGTAATACAGGTAAAATACCTACTTTACTATTGTTTTTTACTAATAAATTTTGTATCTTTAGAGTTCCTCATTTCTCAGAAAGCTAGTGACCACCTTATAACAGGACAACTACCCGACTGCATAAAAAATGATAGATTTCTACACTGAAAATCTTAAATATATGCACCGGAAAACCTTAAATACCACAATAAAATAATGAAGTACTACTGGTATAGAAAATATCTCCTCAGTCTTAATTAGACTGATTCAGCACAACCGGAGCTAACGAACTGTAATCTTCGGATAAAATATAAATGGTTGCCCCCGGAGGCAAGTCCACAGCACAAGATAGTTCATACTTCATTTGCGCTTCATCCATCTGACAATCCGTCACTTCAATTTGCTCACCGGCGGGAGAAGCTATCACAAAGTTTTCTTTCTTCAATACTGCTTTACGATTCAACTCTACAAATACGCAACTATTGCTAACAACTGTACGCAATATCTTGCATACTTGCGGACCATCTGTACGAAACGGTAAGCAAGGATAGCCTTCTATATTATAAAGCGGAATTTCAGGTGCATAATTCACAAAACAATATCTGCCAGCAACCGGCACTGCTACTTTCGGTGATGACAACTCTATCGTATTATCAGTTCGCAACACAGCTTGAGCCGGATAAAACTCTTTACCATCTCCTGAAAGAAGAAACGGACTGAATGAAGCCTCCTGAATTGGCTTTGCAACTTTCCTTAATACCAATCCCGAACCTAGTTCACCTTTAAAGTGAATAATCATCTTATTGCCTTTCACTGTATAATAATCATAAGAGGGCCCACTATACACCGGTATCTGAAGTCCATAACTCTTTGCCAAAGCCATAGCGGACAGCCGATCCCCTAAAGATTTTTTATCTTTAGGATGGTACTGATCAGGCTCACCGAGATCAAAAGCTGTCACCATATAGCAATTAGGATATGCCTGTACCAGCGCTTGCGTTTCCTGCGCATAACAATAAGCATCTTTCCGTAAAGCAAGCCCCTCCATTTGAACATAATAAAAAGGAATATCCTGTTTAAACAATCTCCTCCAACTATCCATCATCAAAGGAAGCACCGTTCTGTAGCGTTGATACTCCGGAACATTTCCTCCACCCTGATGCCAAATAACTCCTTTAATCTGCAGGTTAAGCAGCGGATGTATCAACTGATTATAGAGCGTACACGGACGTTTCTGAACTAAGCGTTCATGATGAGTCCCGTTCTTCATTGCCGGAATCTCACGATAATAAAATGGCATTGATTTTAAGCTTTCTTCATCAATAAAAGATTCATTGCTCGAGCTTCCCATAGACACATGTATCAACCCTATAGGTGTATCAGGAAGATGTTCTATCAACCCCATGCCAAAATAATAACTCAATGCAGACATATTCATTGTAGACTTCCCCCATTGGGCCATAAAAGTTTCCTGGGGAGTAGTACTTCCGCCATTGGGAATAGAGAGATAACGAAGTGCAGGGCTACTTAAATCAACGGCTTTGCCTTCTATTGCCACATTTGCCAAAGTAACAGTCATATTAGACTGTCCGGAACAAAGCCATATATCACCCAGAAGAATATGTCCTATCCGAATCGTCTCATCATTGGAAGATACTGTCAACATAGTTTCTTTCATCCCTAGTTCGGGAGTTGTCAGTTGAGTAATCCATTTACCATCTCCACCCACGATAGTAGAAGCTTGCACTCCCCATCCGGCATTTACATTCACTATAGCCCCCGGTACTCCATATCCCCACACCCGGTTCACGCAATTCCGTTGTAAAACCATGTAATCAGTGAAAACAGAAGCCAAAAGTAACTTATTATTTTGTTTCTGAATAAAATCAACTACACTTCCTTTCTGATACATCACTTCCAAATTCTTATCATACAAAGGGTGGGAAGATTGTGTATATATCAAAGGGTCCAAAACACCATTTTGCCGATAGAATCGACCTCCTTTTTCCACTATAAAAACGATTCCGCTTCCTTGAGCTTTACGTACTTTACGTACTTGAGGGATAAGCGAAATATTATGCGTGACCTGTAGGTTACCAGTCTGCTTTACGGTGACAGCAGACTTTTCCGTACCCACGTAGGAGTTACACAAAAAAAGTTTACCACAAGTAACTTCTCCTTCAACAACTATGTTTCCCCAGCTATTCATTTGCCCGGCATGTCCTGCGGTAGACAAATTCATGCCAATATTCACATGAGATTCCGGAGCAAAAATGACGCTTCCTCCCTTTGCTCCTATCTGGACATTATTAGATACGGCCAGTTGAGATATGGAAATTATAAATTGGGCTTGGTCGGATGTTATATTGATGTTGGAAACGGAGACTTTCCCACTACCGGCTATTCCTGACTTCTTTCCGTTGAATGTCATATAAGCTCCCTGTACATTTCCATCACCAACTGTTATTTCTCCCTGGCACGTCAAAGTACCACCAATTAGTAAATTCAGTTTTTGCCTGGTAGTTTTCGTCCCCAATACCAATTCCGAATCTATATCGATGTATAGATTCCGACACAATCGCACACTCTCACGCACATCTTCTTCAGCCAATGAATATGCTACTTTATTCAGATTGTCAATCAGTACATCATCATCTATTGTGGGTACTCGTCCCTTATCCCACACGCTAGGATCATTCCAATCCCCAGACTTTACAGCTTTCAATTCAGAAGCAGCCATTGATTCTGCAAGAAGCCCAATACATAAAATAAAAAATAATACCCTTATCATATTTAATTTCATAATTTTCACTTCCTGTCTATGATGAATCCTTTTTGCTTTTTATCTATCTTTAGGGAACGGCTGGAATTTTCGTCTATAACAATACGTCCCTTCTCTTTTCCTTCAAAAGAGTTGTTCTGGATAAGGGTATTCACCCCATCCCTAACTTCAATCGTCGGCAAATCGGGCCATAACTTCGGATAGGTATCCGACTCTATTATTTTATTATTACGGAATATCAAACCATCAACTGACAAAGCACTCAAGATCGAATTATCAAAAGTACGAAATTCGTTATCTTCAATTACAATATTCTTCTCATAAGGCCGATCTTTCACCGTTTGTTTCATGCGTGGATTAATCCAGATGACCGAACCTCTACCACCACCATAAACACAATCATAAAAGACATTATTACGAATTAAAACATTATCTACGGCACCTGATTCATACCAATGATTCAAATCTCCTTCAAACAAAATGGAAGTCATCATTGAAGAAAAGGTATTGTTTTCAATCACAGTCTTATTGCGGGTACTTATAAGAATGCTGCGAGCACGATTATTACGCACCACGTTGTTGCGGAATATTGTAGTAGGATACCAAGTAACGTTATCAACAGCATCATTTATTCTCAATGTAGCCGGTAGCTCTTCTACAAAAGACACTTCAAACAAATGATCATTGATTTTTTTAAAGCTTTTCACAGTGGCCGGTGATATGGGCAAAAGAGTTTCATTAGTAATGAACTCAACTTTATCCCCCGAACTGGCAAAATTGTAGCCAAACTGCTGTACATGATTCACTCCTGCACGAATGGTGTGTTTATCAACCAGCTCACTTATCTTAATATAGGTGCCATGTATATTAGTAGCATCATCCAGCATGTTCTCAAACAGACAGTTTTCTATCACCAACTCTCCTTTACAATTACAGAAGTGAGTAGCATCAGCCGTGGTAGATACCATTCGTCCACTCCCCTCACGCAGTTTTACATTTACCCTATTGAGATGGATATTTTCACTTTTCTCGGCAATGACGCCCATACCTCCTGCATGGTAGATATTGAGTTCACCCAGATATAAGTTCGAAGAGTTTGTTAAATGTATGCCCGGCGCCAATCTATTGGAACGATTAGGACCTTTGAAAACATAAATCAAACCGGCGGGGGCCGGTGCTTTTGCAAACCGGGCTTTTATACGGTAATTATTCCCTCCCAACGATTGATCAAACGTTTTTCTGGATGCAACGCCATTCAGTAAATAAGCCTGAGCATTGTAAGCCACAGCGTTTGTTTTCGGATCAAACACCATTGATTCGCCCAGAAAAGGCAATGATAAACCATTGGTCGTAAATCCCAGACGATTACCTTCAAACTCGGTCTCTGTCATCGGATTTACTGCAATATCTATATATTGCTCTGCAACATTGCTTTTCAAAACTTCAGCCTGCAAGAAAAAAGGTTCTTCCCAGTCGATAGAGAAATTCCTCAACCTGATACCTGTAGAGTTCTCAACCAAGAAAGGTGTTATGACTCCATGAAAGATAAAATCAGAACCACCACCATCGATTTCAATATTGGTACATCCAATCAGAGGAAAGGCAAAATACTTGTAAGAGTTATCATGATTGGTAACTGCATGATATTTACCAATGGCTTTTTCCGGATAAAAATGGTATGTACCTTTAGGAAATACAAGGATGGCATCCTTAAAATCAGCTTGTTGAAGTGCTTCTAGCACAACAGGAGTTGCATCTTTGCTCAATGCCTCTCCCCAACTCTCCATCAATATCCGTTTCTGGGCAAACACATTGGTTGCCCAAATAAACAAAACAAACCATATCGTTACTTTTCTCATGAATAAATCCTTTCTGTTTTTATGTTATTTATCTGTCATTTCCAGTATTTACTAAAAAACGGATCGTGCATCTGTTCACACCAGTCCATTACCGCAGTACGAAGCTCATTCATAATTTTATCATATTTTTCTCCCGGAAAAATTGGATGTAGCTGGTAAGGGTCTTTTTCATTATCATACAACACTTCTTTGCTCTTACCTACAAACTGGTCATAGTAAGGAGACATTGCAGCTACATAGGTATATCTTTCGGTACGTACTGCACGGTAATAACGATCAGGGCCATTGTCATTCAGTACACCCCTATCAAACTGAAAAAAAATCTTATCAGTGGTTTCTTTTTTCTTACCGTTCATGTAGCCAGCATAACTAGTACCATCAATGACTTCGGGTACTTCGATACCAGCAAGTTCTAGCAGCGTAGGCAGTACATCAATGCTATTAATCAATTGCGCTGTCTTCTTCGGTTTCAAATTTGCCGGGTAAGAAATCATCAAGGGAACTCCTATGGACTCTTCGTACCACAAATCTTTATACATTCTGCCATGCGACCCCAATAGTTCTCCGTGATCGGAGGTATACACAACAATGGTATTTTCCCACTCTCCACTATCTTTCAACTCCTGTATCAGCTTACCAAAGTTTTCATCAATGGAAGTTATGGCACCAAAATATCCCGGTAGTGCAGGATATGATTCTTTATTATCAACCTTTTCCACATTCTTCCTGCGCGGCAGTTGGTCAGCCGGTTCATACATCTCTTCGAAACGTTTCGGAGCTGCAAAACCACTACCTTTACGTATCGGCAAATCTTCTAATAATGCATTCCAGTGCCCGATATTATATTTATCCTGAAAGCCTGGCCCCATGCCATTATGTGGGGGAGCATATGATACTACTAAACAAAATGGTTTTTCTTCATCACGTTCCCCATTCCGGTTCTTCAAGAATTCAAGCGCCTTCTCTGTTTCATAGTCAGGCATCCAACGTCCCGTGACAATGAGCGAGTCTTTATCCCCATAATACCGACCATCGAAATGACGATGCCCCTGGCTGACTAGCCAATATTCAAAACCTAATCTTCTCTCACGAGGAACAAATGAGTATTTACCTCCTTCATGTCCGTCAAGGTGCCACTTACCTATATATCCAGTACTATAACCACTCTTTTTGAAAAGAGCTCCCATGCTATTTCCATCGTCTTCCAGACGACAATCATTTCCAAAAACTTTATTATTTTGAGTATATTTGCCGGAAAACAGGCAAGCCCTGTTAGGTCCCGAAACCGGATGCGCAGAGTAGGCTTTGGTAAAAGTAACCGCCTCTTTTGAGAAGTTATCAAGGTTAGGAGTAATCACAGGATCTTCCTTCATAAACGCCATAGCTTGCCTTCTGTGTTGATCAGACATCACAAAAAGTACATTGGGCTTCTTTTTATCCATCACAGGTTTCTTCTGCGCAAAAGAAGCCTGTGATAAACTTAATAAAGTAAAGAGATGTATCGGATATCTTATGTCCATAACTTTAATTTTTAGTATCTTGTTGCTTAGGCCAAGAATATTTTTCAACTTCCAACCCTGTATTATAATCCAAACTACGCGGATTATACCCATCAGTCTTACGGGCACGAGTATACTCTGTATATTCCCAAGTGGGCTTAAAGTCCTTACGCCAAGGTCGGGCATGCCAATACACTCCCCGAAAAGGATCTCGTGTTTCATTCATGTGTTCAAGAATCAAATTGTGCAAACTATCACGCAATGCTGCATGGGCATCATCTTCAATAAGATTATCCAGTTCATAAGGGTCTTTTTCCAAATCATAGAGTTCATCGGTAGACATCAAGTTTATACTCAATTTATATCGTCCGTCAAATACGGCACGCAAAGGCTGGAAGGCACCAAAACCGTCATGATCCACCTCAAAACGTCCAAACTCCATAAAAACAGGCTTCTTGGGCTGGTCGACGGGAGAGGTAAATGTCTTGAGAATACTACTTCCTTCTATCACATCGGGAATAGTGACCCCCGCAGCATCCAAAATTGTAGGGGTAACACTAATCAAAGAGATAGGAGTTGTAGTGACCAATGAGCTGGGGACATGCCCTTTCCATCTCACAATAAAAGGAACACGGGAAACATCATCATAAACACACGGTCCTTTCGACTTTAGAGAGTGCGCATTCAAGAAATCACCATGATCTGAAGTATAAATTACAAGTGCATCAGGATACAATTCATCTATTTTTTTCAGCAGGCGCCCGATCTCATAATCAATGAATGAAAGCGAAGCGAAATAATAGGGGTGCTTGATGGTCATCTCATCCTTATTCTCAAACTGTCTGCCTTCAGCCCACATCTGTTGATAAGAAGGTTTGTTCTTCAGATTGTCATAATGACTTGGGTTCTTAGGCCACTCATAGTCTTTATACATCGAGACATAAGGTTCCGGACATAAGAACGGATGGTGAGGTTCATCGTAAGATACAGTCAAGAAAAACGCATCATTGTCAGTACGGCTTTCCAAAAATTTTAAAGCACGTTCGGTAACCCGATGACCATACGTAAACTCACCCGGTATAGATTCTTTGTTAGTTTCTGGCAAACGGGATTTGATCCTTTCTTCTCTCGTGAGTTCTTCCAAATACATGCGCATATCATAGAAATACTCCGGATCCCAACCCTGCGGGCAAATACCGTTTCCAAAATAGTCTGTCCCATCCAAATGCCATTTTCCGGTATAAGCACAGTGATAACCGTTATCAGAAAGCCTCTGTCCCAAAGTTTTTACATTATCTGCAATAGGCATGTCATTTCCCCAAGAGGCATTGCTGTGGGGGTATAGCCCCGTAAATATAGCCGAACGGGCAGGGCCGCTCACCGGAGAAACAGTATAGGCACGATCAAAACGTACTCCTTCTTCAGCCAAACGATCCAGATTAGGAGTCTTTATTTCAGGAGTGATAGAACTCAACATATCCCATCTGTGGGTATCTGTCATAATAAATATAATCTTACGCGCCTGTGCTTTATCCGACACTTCACCTTGAGGCTGATATCCGGTATTCATTACTCCCTGACAAGAGCAAAGCATCCCCCAACTTCCATAGCCAAGAACTTTCGTTAGTACATTCCATTTCATAGTCATTATCTTTTAGATTTCTACTTTTGATTTATTCTCGCTGTTTGTCTGGTAACTTCGTCCATGCGTATAAATTCAGGGGTGTCAAACTGATACACATTCCCCTCAACAACCACATCTTTACAGTAAAAAAGATCAGCCAACGGATTCTTCGGATTATAAGGCTTAAAGTCTTTCGTCTGACTAATCTTATTATTACGAATAATCAAACCATCCACAGACGTTGCATGGATAATTTTATTGTCGAATGTATTAATCGTATTATTTTCAAACACAATATTCTTATCAACCCAACTGGATTTATTGAAATTCTTGGCAAACCGGGGAGAGATGAATAATACCGCCTGCTCTCCGCCACCTAGCGTACAATTGTGAAAAGTATTATTTCGGATGACCGTGTTTTCATTAGCTCCAGCTTCATACCAAAAATATCCTTCCGGGCGCATCAAGATAGAAGCCATCATGGAATTCAGATAGTTATTTTCAATCAATGTTTTTCCTGGGGTTTTTAATACGATATTTCTGGCCCGATGATTTCGAATTGTACAATTCTTCATGACGAAACTATCTGTATTCCAAGTTTTATTCTCAACCAAGTCTCCTTCTTTAAGTCCTTTAGGCAATTCTTTAGCAAATGTAAGCTCCATAGTATAGTCATCCAAACGACGACAGTCTACGATTATATTCTCATTTTGCCGTTTTACCAAAGGCGCTATAATAAACCAGCTTTTATCCCCCGGGCGGGCAAACTCAAAACCTCCTTGCTGAAAATGCATTAATTTAGCCTGTAAAGTCTTACCTGATACTATTTTTTCTATTCTTACATAAGTACCATGTACATTAGTCCCGTCATCCAACATATTCTCAAAAAGACATCCGTCTACCACTACATTCCCTTTACAGTTACAAAAATGAGTAGCGTCGGCAGTTGCCGATAACATACGGTCTGCTCCTTCACGAAGACATACATTGAAGTTCTTTAAAGAGATATTCTCGGATATTTCTCCCAAAAAGCCCATACCCAAAGCATGATATACATTTACATCTCTGACAACTACATCCTTGGACTTCAAAGCATGGATTGCCGGTGCATAACGATTCTCTCCATTAGGACCTTTAAAAACAATGATACTGCCCACAGGAGGATAAGATTTTATTTTTTCTGTTATGCGTATGTCTCCATTAGATAGTTTTTTGACGCTAGCATCTTGCTTTCGATGTATGTCCAATGTATTTGAATTGTAAATCGGCGATTTGGTATGTTTATCAAAAACCAGACTCTCGCCTATACCCGAATAAGAAAATCCCTCTTGATTGGGATACACTAATCGATTACCTGTTACCTGAAGATCGTAACCTTTCGAATCAAACCGGACATCATAACTCTTAGATTCCGGAACGGAATAAGTTACTTCACCTTGTATATAAAAAGGAATCGCCCAATCGATAGAACAACCGCTTAGCTCAATGCCTTGAGAGTTAACGAATAAAAAGGGAAGCATAGCTCCTGTGAAAACAAACTCGGTTTCATTTCCTTCTATTTTTACATTTCTGAAACCATCGAAAAGAAAAGCTATATTTTTCTCTCCATTTTCATGATTCGTTATGCAATATGTCTTTTTAAATGCCCCAGCCGGAGAAAAGTGATACACGCCTTTAGGAAACACAAACTTTAAATCTGCTTTAGGTGCTTCTTCTATACTTTTTCTTACCACAGCAGTAATATTCTGTCCATCTCTTATTTTTCCTGTAAAATCAACCACAGTCTCAGCTGCCATCAATGCAGATGAAAAGCAAGCATTCAGACAAAGCAGCAGATTTATGCTACACAACAATAACTTATACTTCATACCTATTTTTTAATTACTTATTTCTATTTTGCTTATTCTTATTTCCTTTAGCGTTAGTTCCTGATTTCTTTAACGCACTATATGGGTCCACAGTTACTTTATTCAGTTTAGGATAGCCGGCATTGGGGTTATTCCAATACTCTTTTATAAAAGGATCACCGGTTTTATCCAAATGCTTTACTAGCACAGCGTGAAGCCTATCAATAATTTTATCATAGCCCATACCTTTGTAGATAGGGTTGAGCTGCAACGGATCTTTCTCACGGTCATACAGCACTAATCCATCTTTCGTAAAGGCTCGATTTTGATTCATCCCACACAATACATAAGTATACCGAGAAGTATAAACTGCCCTCCAATAGCGAGGTGCTTTCAATTCTTCTATTCCCCCAAAATCAAAAGAAGTAAAGGCATATTCAGGAGCTTTAAATTTCTTACCTAATAGTAACGGCGAATAATCCATGCCATCTACCCCTTGAGGAATTTTCAGTTTGGAGAGACCCAACAAAGTAGGCATTAAATCAATACTATTGAATACAACTTTTTCACGTTTGGGCTTGATAACCCCTTTCCAGCCTACGATACACGGTACCCCCACAGATTCTTCAAACCAAGTACCCTTTGTCATCAATCCTTGTGATCCCATACTTTCGCCATGATCGGACGTGAATACAACAATTGTATTCTCCAGCAAATTATTCTGTTCCAGATAAGTCATCAAATTTCCAAAATCATTATCGATAGCCGTAATAGCCCCGAAATAACCGGGGATTACCCCTGCACTGGTATCAGACGAACGGCGGATAGGTTTCAAATTACCACGAATCGGAGTCTTTTCATAATCTACATCTTTATAAAGTGCCTCGTATTCAGCAGGTCCCGCATAACCATATCCCATTTTGAGTTTCTTATCCGATCCATATTTACCCGGTTGATAACGGTCTTCAAATCCTGGTCCTCCACCTGTATGAGGAGGGTTATAGGACAATACAAGACAAAATGGCTGTTCATTCGTTTTTTGCTTCTCGATAAAATCGATACCTAATTGAGTCTCGTATGTAGGCGCCCAATCTTTTATATAAGTACGTTCCTTGTCATCCTGTATATAATATCCTTGATAAAAAGGCTGATGTCCCATGGATTGAACAAAATAATCAAACCCTTGACGCCTTACCGGATCAGTTACATGATCATCCATACCATTCAAATGCCATTTACCAATATAAGCGGTAGCATAACCGGCAGCTTTGAAAACCCGCCCCATCGATTCCTCATCCGTGGCCAATGGAACTTTATTCGCAAATACTCCATTATTTATAGAATATTTTCCCGTAAATAAACAAGCTCTCCCCGGTCCTGATACCGGCCGACAAGAAGTAGCATTATCAAAAGAAACCGCCCATGAAGCAAATTCATCCAAATGAGGAGTTTGGACAGGATCTTCACCTTTAAAACCCAAAGCCTGCTTACGCCACTGGTCTGTCAATACAAAAACGACATTAGGTTTCTTATTTTTTTTCTCCTGTGCTAGCACATTTCCGGACATACTGCTTACAACAGATGCTAATATTACTGATGATATTAAATTTACTTGTTTCATACTGTTTAGTTTAAGGTAAACTATTTAATAATCACATTGTCACAGTTCTCCTGATAGTAAGGAATGTCACTTTTGGCATTGTTCCGATTCTTCTCTATCACAATGTCTTGGGCTCCACTCAGAAATATAGTATGATCACTATTACTTATTATTTCATTATTCTTTATTTGAATGTTTCTGATACCTTTCCACTCTGCCAGTTTCTTATTCACAGTGGTCGTACGGATAAGTATCGGGGCAACATCTTTGCCTTCTGCCCAATAGGAGCGGTCGAAGCCGGCATTACGTATGCTATTATTTTCAATTACAATGTTCCGGGGCACAAAACCTTCTGGCCAGGATGCACTATTTTGTAATGTAATAGCTCCCGTACTAAGGTTTTCTAAAACATTTCCTTCAATTATCCCATTCTTCGCCTGAATAAGCATACCATAACGCCGGGAATTACGAAAGACATTGTTTTTAATTACAAAATTATCATTAGACTTACTATCATTAAAAAACATGTCTTTCGTTTTATCTTTACCTACCTGTAAGTTATCAAACCGAGCATCTACCTTTATCTTAGTAGCATTATCCATCGGAACAGCCTCCAATACCCGACAGGTGCCTATCAAACGTCCTTCTCGCGGATTAAAAAGTGAAAGTTCATCATTTACCCGCAATTTGGCACCAACCAGAAACTGATTATCTGAAATAACCTTCAAAATATAGACCAATTCTGTTTTTATATTAATAGCATCATCCATCTGCCCTTCAAACAGACAGCCTTCGATCCAAGGACCTTCATAAGATGGAGTGACATGCACACAATCTGCATTCTGACTGATAAGCCTATCTTCTTTTTGTTGAATCTTGCAATTCACGATGTTTATACCGGTTGATTCTCTTAATCCGAAAGAACCGGCCGGACCAGCATAATGCACATTATTCAGGAATGTAATCTGACGACACTGGTTAACACTATAAGTAGAACAGCCATTATAGCGGGCAATCATCGCAAATGGATCACCTACGGCTATTTGCTCAATTACATTTGGAGTAGTCACTATACGAAACAAATTCTCATCAGCTAAACCGGCAACTTCTCTGACTGGTACCAGATTAGGAGCTTTATCTTTCAACAATCTATTATTTTCACGATCGAAAAGAACACCCCATTTCGTTTTTGATCTTGTAAAATTATCGTCTGTAGGCCGCCCACCTTTTCCATCTGACTGAAAAGTGAATGTCTTGGTATCTGTATCTACATCAACCACTGTTCCTTGAGCAAACGGCAATGTTCTATAATCAACCGTTAATCCTTTAATAACACCAACCTGACAATTCTTTAATGTCATCAACGCAACATCCGGGTCTTCTAAGATAAGAACGGCCTCATCTCCCTCAATCATGAAATTTGAGACATCTGACAAACTAAAGGCATGAGTTAACTTATTCTTCTGTTCACTCACTTTTATCTGATAAGTACCTTTCGGAAATAAGATTCTTACTCCACCGCCGCTTTGTTCACATTCAGCTAATGCCTTACAAATAGCCGGCCAGTCATTCTTATTATCATCTGGATAAGCTCCATAGTCGACCACACTAATCGTTTTACCAACTGGAATAGATTGCATCGGCACAGAGCGAGGTTTTTCAAAATGTGCAGGCTTATATGTCTGTTGCCCATAACTTATCAATGTCACAAAACATACAATGCACAAAAGGAACATCTTACTTATTAATTTCATAATTCAATACTATTTTACTTTTTATACCCATTAAATATTCTACGCAAGAAAGACAACATATATAACATATCATCTTCATATGTAGCTGTATTAGGTCCAAAAGCTGCATGAGGGCCATACATTATCGGACGAATCTCCACCTGCCCTCCCTTAGCTTCCAAAGCTTTTGCAAAGTTCAAATCTTGCTGAAAATCTACTGAAGTATCGAATGTTCCATGAATCAGCAATGCAGAAGGAGGAGTTCCTGACAATAAGTAAATAGGGGAATATTTTTTTAACTTATCTTTCGTAGTATCGTCAAACTCAAAATACTTTTTCATTAGTCCGAGTTTTTCTTCCATTTTTGCAGGATTATAAAATACTTTATTATCAAAGAAATGCATTTTTAAGTCATGTGGACCACAGATGGGTACCATCACTTTAGCTCCCGGATAAGTTACTCCCATATAAGATGCCAGATTTCCACCGGCAGATGCACCTGTAAAGCCAAACAAATCGAGATCAAGATTCCATTTTTCTCCATGTTGCTTTATAAACTCCATAGCATCAAGCATATCTTGTCGTGCATCAGCACGAGTACCATTCCCAGCTAAAGTATATTCAATGCGAACCGCCACAATTCCATGAGAAGCCAAAAAGCTTCCTAACCGATTCATACTACGATAACTGCCTCCTTGAAAACCTCCACCATGAATCAACACCATATATGGAAATGGACCTTTACCCTGATTCTTGGGTAAATCAACTTCCAATGGCAATTCATAATTTGCATATTTCTTGTAAACATAATGTTCCATAGTGCAATTCTTGAAATCTTCTTCTTTCAACTTTGTGGGCTTATATTTATAAGGAACATTAAAGTCTTTAATCGTATCCAGATTAACTCCAAAAACCCTTAATTGATCAGCGGCTCTTGGCTGCCAATTATCACCTTTTCTAATCAATACCTGTCCATAACGGTTCAACACCGGTTTCTTCTTCTGACCATTCTGTGCACTTACCCCAACTCTCCCTATGGCCAAGAAGATTAACAACATACCGATATATCTCATATTCAATGCTTTCATAATGATTTTACTATATTAGTTTTCTTTTGACGACTAGCTTTACGTTTTACCGGTAAAGGTTTAGGCAATGAAGGCACCCAAAACTGTACATTTTGCCACAATTGTTTATTCCAACCAATAGGAGGTGTCATCTGCTGAAACCAATTCTTAAAGATAGTCTTCATTTCCTGGGTCAACTGAGGATATTGAGCTATTAAGTTCTCTCCCTCCTTACGGTCTTCTTTCAGATTATGTAAATAGTAAGTATCTTCCTCCATTATATATCGTAGCATAAAATCTCCTTTTCTCACCATAAATGCAGCTTCAGCCGTCTGCTGATCAGACAAAGAATACATCCCCCAATTCTCAGCTTGCTGCGACATCCAGACCAAATATTCATGCACACCCTTCGTTGAGGTTCCATGCAACAAAGGCATCAAACTCTTGCCGTCCACTACTTGCTGTTTGGGCAGTGAAATACCAGCTTCGTCAAAAAAAGTTGGGAATATATCCATTGCTGAAACCATCTCATCACAGACATGCCCTTGTTTAATCTTGTTACCATACCATATAAACATAGGAACACGTATACCTCCTTCATAAGCCTGTCCCTTAAAACCGGAGAAAGGTCCATTCTTGGGTAATACGGCAGCAGCACCTCCCGGAGCCCCATTATCAGATATGAAAACCAGCATTGTGTTATCTATTTCCCCAATCTTTTCCAACTCTTCCATCACCGCTGCAACTCCATCGTCAACGGCTGCTGTGTAAGCAGCATATGTATTCAATAATTTCGATTTATATTGGAAACGGCTCATATACTTATCCGGTGCCGGTGATCCTAATGGACCATGTAGTGCATTGTAAGCCAAATATATAAGTTTAGGAGTTCCTTCATTTCTCTTGATAAATTGAACAGCTTCTTTTGTAAACTTATCAGTAGTATATTCCGCACATAAAACGTTCTCTCTATTTTGGAATAATATAGGTGAATTATAATAAGAAGTACCATGACTATTAAATCCGAACCAGTAATCGAATCCTCGATCCAATGGATGATGTCCAGGAGAACAAGTATGTATTTCATCCGTTCCATTCCCATTATGATACTTTCCAAAAGCTCCGTTCACATAGCCATGCTCTTTCATAACTTGAGGCATAGTAAGTATTGTCGTTGGAATTCCGGTTTCCGCTTCTTTTATAATATATAATCCATATCGCTGCTGATAGGAAGATGTTAACAACCCGGCCCGCGAAGGAGCACTGACATTGGCTGTAACATAGGCATTAGTAAATCGGACCCCCTCTTTGCAATAGCGATTCAAATAAGGAGTTGCTTTTTGAGCCGCTTCAAAAGCCTCTTCGGCAGTATAGTCCTTGACATGTATCCTACAAAACTCTTGATTTAACTCCTTTTCTGTGAAATCGACATGGTTGGGGGCAAAAGTCCCCCATCCCATATCATCTACCAAAACTAATACCAAATTTGGTCTCAACTTTGTAGCCGCAAGCAGTGTGTTGCTCCCCAAAAGAGCAGCCAGCAAAGTGCCTCCAGTTACCAGCGGAATTATATTTTTCATTTTCATGGTAGCACTTCAATTAATTATACCCATTATTCTGGGTCAAAGTTCCTTTATGCAAAGACATTTCACGTGAAGGAATGGGTCTGAATATGTGAAACTCGCTAATATGACGCACAGGAATATTAGGATTACTCAAATTTGTGCCCGGACGACTCCTCGCATAAGCAATAGATTGTTCCGTCACCTCTTTCAAGCATCCCATACGTACCAAGTCAAACCAACGATGTCCTTCCCCCAAAAGTTCCAACATACGCTCGTTCAGGATAGCCCGACGAAAATGTTCAATGGGAGTCGTGGCCATATATCCCTTTATTTCTTTGTTCCCTTGCTTCTTCAGATCTTCATAAGTGATTACTTCCTGCACAGAGGTTGCTGTATATTCTACCACTTTTGCCCTTCTTCTCACCACATTCAGAAACTCTAATGCATTTGTCGTAATCCCTTTGCCCTCCATATTATCCAACTCTGCCTGCGCTTCCGCAAACACCAAACAAATATCAGAAACACGCAAAATAGGATTATTAACCGGTGTTCTATCCTGATTATATGAAGGGGGAGCATCAATACGGAATTTTGCAATCTGAAACTGTTTATAACGCTGCCCAAAAACGATTGGTTTCACCTCTCCAGTTTGCGTTATCTGGAAAGTGGATATTGTCCAAGCAAAACGGTCGTCAACTGAAATACACGGTTGCGTAGCTGTCATATTATAAGTATAGTTATCATTCACAATAGGCTGAACCGGGAATATCACCTGTTGCCCCCCACCTTTTGCCGAAGGTCCCATAGGACCGAATAATGAACCAAACCAGCCGCCCATTTCATTAGCTAATCCCGTAGACAACACTGCCTCAAAAAGAATCTCATTAGAACTTTCATTCGGATAAAAACAATCTGTGAATTTAGGCATCAGATAGTTAGGAGCAAATACATCCAGTACAACCCGAGCCTCATCACGTGCCACTGTATAATAGTACTTGATTGTTTCATCTTTGGAATACTCTCTGCCAGACTGATCCGTATAATTCCACTCATACGAGTTAATGCCGTTCAATTTCACCTGCTCAGACATTTTGGGAGCCAGTAATTGCATTGACGAAGCTATATGTAAAGCTGCTTTTGCAGCAAGCGCATGAGCTGATGCCTTTTTGGCACGGCCAAATTGTGACACAGTTTCCGGCAAGAACTGCTTGGCATATTCCAATAGTGTAAAAATATGTGCATACACTTCTTCTATAGTATTTCTATCTACCTCATAGTTACTACTACTTCTCGAAGGGGTAGCTAGAATCGGAACTCCTCCAAATATTCTGACCATATTAAAATACCACAAAGCCTGTAAGAAACGAGCTTCAGCAGCTATTGAACGATAACGCGGAGTAGCGTTCAGCATCTCCTCACTCATTTCGTCTATACGGCTTATAATTTCATTAGTTGCATTAATCCCCGCATAACTATTGAGCCATACTTCCTGACAAATCAAATTATCAGAATTAAGTGTAGCATACTGGTCTAATTGAGTAGCATACAGCCAATTGGCACCTTTATTTGTTGAAATATAACATTCATCGGTGCCAGCTTCTCCCAACACAGGAAACCCTGTCGCATAAGTACCTTCTTTTGTGGTTCCTCGTCCGGATATGTAATAATAACAACCAACTAAAGCGGCTTCATAATCAGATAATTTTTCATAATATCCCTCTCTTGTCAAATCAGAGAATGCCTCATTGTCCAAGAATCCGATCTCACAACCAGTAAATAAGTTAGAGATCAATAAAAGTGCAATAATATATTTACTTTTTTTCATCATACTCATAATTGTTTAAAATATACTTCATTATAAATCAATTGAGAACCCGACATTAAATGTACGTGCTGTCGGGTATGAATATTTATCCAATCCGCCAGTCAACGGGTTAGTAGAAGAGAATTCCGGGTCATACCAAGAATACTTTGTAAATGTAAACAGATTAATACCTGAAACAAATACCTTAGCACCTTTCACTCCCAAATGTCTCATTGCGCTTTTAGGAAGACGATAAGAAAATGATATCTCTTTTATCTTCAGATAAGAGGCATCTTCTGCCTGAAGGTCTGTAGCAGTCTGCCTTCCTAAACCATCTGAATAAATATGTAACGGCGCATCCTGTCTATCGATAGTCCACATATTATCGTAATATTGCTGTTCAATATTATAGTTATTATATCCTCTCAACATCCCATGATTAGTATTAAATAATTTATTACCATAAGAAAACTGAAGGAAAATAGATAACTCAACATTTTTATAGGAGAAACGATTGGTAAATCCACCAAAGAATTTAGGTTCATTGGAACCGAGATACACTCTATCATCCGAAGTAATCACATCCCCTTCCCCTTGCTTCTTCAACTTCAGATAACCGGGTTCTACAGCATTGCCTCGACTTACAACTCCCTCTTTTAAGGTAAATTGCTTGTTATTCTTTTTTATATCGTCATAGATAGCCTTCTGTTGAGCCTTATCAGAAATAAAGGCTCCATTAGCATCATAAAAGTCAGTAAAATCACTACATTGATACAATCCGTCAGTCTTATATCCAAACATAGCACCGATAGGATAACCTTCACGAACATAAAAAACATCTAGAAAATGCCCTTGCATAATGGCTGTAGGAGTAATAGGAATACGATCTCCACTACCTATATTTCTCACCTTGTTCTTATTGAAAGAGATGTTCAGATCAGAAGTCCATGTAAAATTTTTCGTGTTCATGTTTACGGTTCCCAAATTGAATTCAAGCCCCTTATTAACAACAGAACCAATGTTGCGCACAACACTATTATAACCAGAAATTCCCGGAAGCTGTTCGGTAATAAGTAAATCTGTGGTATATTTATAATAAAGGTCAGCTGTAAAATTCAATTTACTATTAAATAAAGACAGATCGACACCTACATTATATTGGTCCGTAGTTTCCCAACGCAGTTTATCACTACCTATCGTCCCAGGAATAACCCCCATATTGATAACTGGTGAGCCGGTAGTACCCTGCGCTGTATTGAAACTATAGTATTTTTTAGACATCATGGCCAAAGCTGCCAATGCGTTGATGCTTTGATTACCTGTACGACCATAGCTTAATCTCAATTTCAGTTGATCTATTTCCTTCACATTCTTCAAGAAAGCTTCTTCACTTATCTTCCATGCAATAGCTCCTGAAGGAAAATAGGAAAACTTATTTCCTTTGGGAAACTTGGAAGAACCATCAGCACGGAAACTGGCAGTGAATAAATAACGCCCCTTCAAAGTATAATTGATTCGTCCCAAGTAAGACATCAAAGAATAATAAGAATAAGAGTTTTCGGGCGGTAAGATATTTGCTCCAAACTTCAAACTCTCCTCGTCCAGACTCTCAATCTCCAACCCTGTAGTCGTAGTAGTAAGATTATCAAAAATAGTACGCTGAAAAGTAATACCACCCAATACATTTACTGCATGTATTTTATTGAATGTCTGCATATAAGTTAATGTATTCTCATTCAGCAGGTTGGTAGTACGTGCTACACCATGACTGGCACGCCCCTTATCTACACGTCCCATACCTGATGTAGAAGGATAGAAATTTTTACTCTTAGCATCAGTCATATACCCACCGATAGTAGAACGGAAAGTCCAATGCTTCGAAGGAGTTACAACAACATAGGCAGTACCTTGAGTTCTGCGCGCTTCAGTTCTTTGAACAACAGAGTTCAAATTCGTTATCGGATTATTCCAAGAACTTCCTGGATCATCCGCATCTGTAGAGTCTTCAATCTCTCGGTCTGTAATGTTAGGTCTGAATATCAACATCTGAGTAAAAATGTTAGATTGAGTCTGGTTTGTAGCATTTACGATTCCATTATTGGTCATCACAGATCCTGAAAGATTCATTCCTAACTTCAAATAGTTATTTACTGTACTTTCAGCCTTCATTGAATAGGAAAAACGACTCATATCGGAGTTCTTCACAATACCCGTTTTATCATAATACCCTAAAGAAAACGCATAAGTATTCTTTTTAGAACTGCCACGAAGTGATACATTATAATTCTGAGATACTCCTAAACGAAATATTTCATCTTGCCATACCCTATTGATACCCGTTTTTTTAGGAGTCCCATCAGGATTCCAGCCAAGTGCCACGTTTCCAGCCAAAGAACTTTCACCTGGGACAAAGTCAGCCGGCAAAGGAAAGCGCAATCTCATATAATCCTCATATTCTGCTCCGGAAAGTGCATAAGTACGCTTCTGAGGTAATAAATCAAAGCCTGCATCTGCAGAGAAATTCAATTGTATAGAACCATCTTTAGTTCCTGATTTTGTGGTTATTATCACGACACCATTAGCCCCCCGAGAACCATAAATGGCCGTGGCTGAAGCATCTTTTAATACCTCAATAGATGCAATATCATTAGGATTAAGCAACGCCATCGGATCTAACGAAGTATCCCCCATCCTGTTTGCCCCAGAAACTTCACTTTGTGAGTTTTCCATCAGTACGCCATCTATTACATAGAGCGGTGAAGTACCTGCGCTAACAGAACTGGCACCACGAATTTTAATATTGATGCCTGCTCCCGGATCACCACCATTCTGAATAGCCACAACTCCCGCTATTTTACCTGCCAGCGCACTAGTAAAGGATGCAGAACGACTTTCCTCAATTGCAGATGCCTTCATAGAAGCAACGGCCCCCGTCAAATCGCTCTTTTTAGCACTACCATATCCTATTACAACCAATTCATTTAGTTCATTAGCTTGATCTCCCATAGTAACATCCACTTTCCGTCTATTACCCACCCGAATAATCTTCGCTTCCTTACCTATATAAGTAAAAGACAATTTCGAATTTTCATCTTTTACCACAATAGAATAGTTACCGTTCATATCGGTAATGCCCCCTTTTTGGGTCCCGACTTCCATAACAGTGACACCAATCAATGGCGATTCATCCATTTCATCAATAACAACTCCTGTAATTTTAATTTGGGCAGATACACCCACAACAAATAACAAGAACAACGAAAACAATAATAGTCTCTTGTGATTCTTTTTAAAATGCATAAATACTAATTTAAGGTTTGTATTAATAGCTATAACTATATCTTTCGATAAGACCTCACAAAGGTAAAAATAAAGATTATTGGTAAGTAACACGTGCGTACCAACGATTAAAAAGGATGTAACAAAGCCCGATATTTAGCCATTTTTTATCTTTTAAACCCTGTATCATTGTGCTATTTGTAACACATTAGCTCTTCATGTATCATTCTCCTCTTTTTTATATTGCACTTTTACTCTTATCTAAAATTATATTTTATCTTTGTTTCATAATCTACTATACTTATGAAGGCTTTTTATTTCTTGCTCAGTGTATTTTTATGCGTTTCTAATCTATCAGAAGCATTAGCATACAATTTTAGTTTTAAATATCGCCTGGAAATTCTATCTATGAATCAAGGGCTTTCACAACATGATATCAGTTCCATTGTTCAAGATAGATATGGTTTTATTTGGATTGCTACTTATGACGGTTTGCTACGTTATGATGGATATACATTCAAAACCTATAGATTTGACGATGCCGACCCAAACTCTATCAGTGACAATCGTATTCTCACCATATATTTAGATTCTGCCAAGAATCTATGGATAGGAACTGAAGGCGGAGGATTGAATTTATATAATTATAACCAAGAAGACTTTACCAGATTCAAACTTAGTGAAAATCCACTGGATAATAATATCTATTCCATATACGAAGACAATAAACATGATCTATGGGCAGGTACAGGCTGTGGAGTATATAAGTTAAACTACTCACTACAAAATAAAAAGCTCCAGATCACTCCCATTGTATCTAACTTCGAAGAGATGATTAACGTTCGTTCTATGTATAGGAATTCAAAAAATGAAATGATATTAGGCACCACTATAGGACTTTATACTCTAAATCTCAACAATATCCTTTCCTCCTCATCCGATTCACATAATCTTCCTCAAAAGCTACCAGACATTACCTCATCCATTTTTGCCATAGAAACCTTAGATGACAAACATTTATTATTAGGAGGATATGAAGGGTTGTTTTTGTACCATAGAGATACACATCAAATAGAAAAGATCCTAACCTCATGCCAACAATTAGAACGCATTCATGCTATCAAAAAACAAAAAGAAGATACTTTCTTAATTGGCACAGAGAATTCTGGCATTTTAACATTAACCTATCAGGATCAAAACTACAAGATTGAAAAGCTAGCCACAGACCAAAACGAATACTTGGAAAAATCAATCATAAAAGCCATATTCATTGACAATATGCAGAATTTATGGATTGGCACAGGAACAAATGGAGTCGGAAGATTGAATCTACTTTCTCCACACTTTTACCGGCTCTTTGATAGCGAAAAAGAAGATGGCAATTTTATCAGAGCTTTCTACAAAGATAAAGCGAATAGGATATGGATACAGATTAAACAACAATCACTATTTTATATAAATGGGGAACAAGAAAGGCCAATCCCTGTTACTTTGCCACAAATAGCCAATTCTATTACTGAAGATCACGAAGGCAATATTTGGGTTTCCACCACAGATAATATATATATGCTAGAACAGAAATATAATTTTCAACATCCCCGTACAGTTATTCCTGCTCAAACATCTCATAAGGAAAAAATTACAAATATAAGAGGAATACAATCTGATAACAAAGGTAACATCTGGGCAGGGTATAGAAATGGACTCATACTAATAAAGAATACAGAACAACCAAAATTTGAAATCAAAATATACAATAAATTCAACCTAAAAAACAGTCAAATCAACATCAATAACCTATATTTTGAGAAAGGCACCCAACATTTATGGGCTTGCACCAGAGATTTTGGACTATTTATGTTTGAACTTGACGAGGATAGCAACATTACTAATCAAATACGATTTTACTTATCAGACAATCGTAATGAACAGATCAATAGCAACCATGTATGGGCAGTAACCCAAAGCAGTTCCAAGAAAATATGGATTGGTACAGATGCAGGATTGAACAGCATTGCCTTCTCCAATGGAAAAATTCAGATAAAAAGCTTTAATCACATTAGTCAATTGAAAAATATCAAGATTCTATCCATTGTCGAAGACACCAATAATGTCTTGTGGCTCGCTACTAGCAAAGGTATTATCAAGTTTACTCCTGCAACTAATGAGGTCAACCAATTTTACTACAAAGATGGTTTGTCGAACAATTCTTTGATGGAAACCAGCCAGATAGATGACAAGGGAACAATTTATTTTGCCAGCATCAATGGGATAACTTATTTTCATCCTGAAGAAATAACACGCAACCCGATTAAACCCCAAGTGCTAATTACCCAATTGCAAGTATTCAATAAAAAAGTAGAAATAGGAAAGAAAAAGAATGGGAGGATTCTATTACCGAAATCCATTCTTGAAACCTCGAAAATAACTTTAAAGTACAATGAAAATAATTTTACCATCAATTACGTAGGAATACACTTCAACAATCCGCAATCCAATAAATTTGCCCATCAACTAGTGGGATATGACAAAGACTGGATATATGGAGGTGCTGAAAGCCGTTCCGCATCTTACAACAATCTTTCCCCTGGAAAATACCAGTTACGCATCAAAGCATCCAACAGTGATCAAGTGTGGGCGGATGAGTATCGAACGCTGGATATTGAAATCTTAGCTGCTCCATGGGCTAGCTGGTGGGCATACCTCACATATATATTACTAGGAGTTACCATCATTTACATCATTATCATATATTATAAGAGACAAGAAAAGCTGAAATATAAACTCCATATCGAACAATTAGAAAGAATTCATGATAAAGAAATGAATGACAACCGACTCAAATTTCATACCAATATTGCACACGAAATAAAAACACCACTTACTCTCATCAGCGCCCCCTTACAGGAATTGGGTAAATATCCCATAACTGATGGATTCATAAGCTCCAGGATTCAGATTATTCAGCAAAGTACAAACCGCTTATCCAACCTGATCAATCAATTTTTAGATCTTCGAAAAATAGACAAAGAAGCTCTTCCACTATCTGTACAAAACACAAATATCGCCTGCTTATTTGAAACAATACTGGAAAGCTTCAGGCCCTTGGCAGAACAGAAGGGAATAAACTTTCAACAGTTTTCCGACTCTTCTGAAATACAAGGATGGATAGACAAGGACAAAGTGAGCAAAATAATAAATAATCTATTATCCAATGCCATTAAGTTCACTCAAAAAGGACATCAGATCACCGTCTTTATCGCCAAAGAGGAGGATTATATTTTCTTTACGGTCGAGGACAGTGGTTGTGGAATAACCGGACAAGATCTGCCACACATTTTTGAGCGCTTCTATCAATGCGGCCCTCAACAATCGAGTGGGACTGGTATTGGGCTATCGCTCGTATACGAGTTAATACAACTGCATCATGGAAAAATATCAGTGACAAGCACCATAGAAGTAGGCACCACATTCACGGTTTCTATCCCTATCGCTCAACATTATTACAAGGAAAAAGAACTCTGCCAATCACATATGCAAGAAGAACGGCAATTAGAGATTTCATCAGAAGAAGCACCCGTACCACTTTCCACCTCCAAACAAATCATTCTGGTTATAGAAGATGATTACGATATGCGGAAGTATTTACATCAATATCTCTCCCCACACTTTGAAGTATTAGCAGAGGACAATGCTTTTTCAGGATATGAAACAGCATTAAAATACATTCCGAATCTAATCATAACTGATATAATGATGCCTGGAATGAATGGATTAGAATTGTGCAATAAACTTAAAAACGATTTCCATACAAGTCACATTCCTATCATTATACTTACTGCTAAAGCGGAGGAAGAGGATTTATTGAGAGGATATCAGAGTGGAGCCGAAATTTACATCACCAAACCTTTCAATCCTGACAGTTTGATACTTCAAATAAGAAATATGATTTCACTCAAAAAACATCAAGAGAGGGATACACTTAATATGAATAATGATGATACTAACGAAAGTAAGGATTATATAGTGTTAGATGAAAGAGAACAGAAATTTATAAACAAACTTAATGACTGGTTAGAGTTACACCTAGAAGAAACTGATTATAATATAGAAGATATTTGCAAAGAGATTGGAACAAGCCGTATGCAATTACATAGAAAGCTCACAGCACTTTTAGGTCAGTCAGCTTCTGAATTTATACGGTGCTATAAGATGAAACGAGCCAAGGAGCTATTAGAATCAGGTAACTTCAATGTTTCTGAAGTTGTGTATAAAACCGGATTCAAAAACAATTCCCATTTTACTAAAACTTTTAAAAAGACTTATGGGTATCTTCCTTCTGAACTATTATGATCAATTTAATAATCAAACAATTATCTTATGAGAAATACCGTATTGAAAAGTGTTTCTCATAAGATACTCCTTAAATTTTAGCGTAAATCTCGGCTTATTCTCAATCCTTCCAGTTATACTACCTTTCGTGACAGGCCCTCACTAAACAACCGTTGTACACCCGTTATACTTCTATTATCCCATAACTATCATTCTATTAACGTGCCGATATTGTTAACTTTCCACGGCCGTGGCGACTTCTTCCCACAGCCGTGAAGAGTTCCTACCACGGCCGTGGGAAGATCTTGTCACGGCCGTGAAGAACTAAAGATACCGGTGCTTTAGTGGAACTATACCGGTATCCCAACATAACGATGCCGCCATCCCAACGTAAGTATACCGGCTACTCTCCTCATAAAATCCCACTTGATTAATCTTAAAACAAGGCACTTGACAAGAAATCAAGGCTGACAATAAAAGTGCATATATTTTATTGTCAGCCTATTATCAGCATCTATTGTCAGGCAATATAAAATTGATAATCAATCACTTAAATGTCATCCTGACAGATTGACAATAAAAAGAGTACAAATCACTAAGTATTAGCCTCTACAAAATAAGATGATTGTTCATTTCTGCATCTTTGTAGACCAATTCAATTTTATTTTTTGATCCCTCTTCAATCACCCGGAAAAAGACTGGGAGGCATGTCTGCAGGTGACCTTGGACAGCCCTCCTGAACCTTCGTTGTTTGATTAAGGGGGACTTGTTTTTTAAAAAGTACCCCGAAGTGCCATCAAGGTAACTTCGCAGAAGATTTATATACCATTTTGAGTTTTATCGTACAGCAATAAATAAAAATAGTATTTGGTTCCTTTCCGTACGGTATTGAATGAAAGTGATATAAATGGGAATTTGTATATTTGGGGTTATTACAATAGTTAACCAAGCAGTACCACCCAAACAATCCGAGATACTACAATCTCTTTTTTGTCAGACTGTAGTACCTCAAATAAAATTTGTGTATTCAGAATAATTATATCAAACAGAATTTCTATATGACTTCTTCCATCCGCTCCAACTCCCATCCGCGAAACTGCATAACGATGCCATGCAACTCGGTGCCGTATATCATCCGGCGTACCTTAGGACCGGCAGCATAACCTTTTATCTGTTCTACAGCTTCTTTCCATTGGGCTTCGGCTTTCGCTCCCGAGTCTTTGGCAGAGAGATATTTTAGTTCGATGATATAGCTGTGCTTCACGTCATAGCGTATCAGGTCAGGCATCAAGAACAGATCACAATAACCGTGGTTCAATTCTACTTCCGGGGCTATCAGGTAATATGCATTCGTACTCAGGTAAGCAGTAAAGAAACCTTGCAGGTTGCGCTCTCCCTCAATAGCGCTGCGCACGGAAGAGTTTTCCTTGTAGGCATGGGCGATAAATTCCAACGTTTCACGCCAATGGCCGTCGTAAGCCATTTCGTAATACATCAGACCAAGGTCGTTCAGATTAATATGTCGATTGTCCTGGTATTCTTCCAACAAGAATTCGTAATATTGTTTACGCACGTTATTATTGGGAATACTTAACACCAGATAGTTGCCGCGAGTGGCAGTAATGGTAAGCATACCATAATAAAAAAGCAGACTGGGGAAAATCTCCGGTTTGGTAATATCCGTAGCGGGAAAGGTAGTTGTCAACGTGGTGACAATCTGCCCGTCTTCGGTGATTTTACGTAACACTCCTTTGCGGTTACCGTCCAACTTGTCCAGCCGGATAAGTTTTTTCATCTTATTATAATCCGTGCGGGTATTAGGGTCTATCATTTCTTTGGGGGATTTACCCAAAGTCATATAATGACGCAGATAATAGAACACCATGTCACAGTTGAACATCTTCGGGTCACGCTCCAAGCTTTCTTCGGCAAAACAATAATTGTCATACCATGGTCGCATCTCCTCTATCATCGCATCTATATTCGTATTGCCCGGCAACTGCCCGGCATCCTTATAATATTGGAGCATCTCGCGTACATCGGTCTCGCTGAATCCCAACATCATATTAAACTGATGATCGGTACTGATATTCCAACCGATATTGAATCCGCTAGTCAGGTCATCCAGCGTTACAGGGCTGACACCGGTCATGAAGATGCGCTCGAACATGCCTTTGAACTTCTTGAAGATTTCACGGTAGAAGCCACTGGCGTGGGTTAGGGCGTGATAGACTTTGTCCCCCTGCTCGTTTAGCACCACATTTGTGAAATTATCATATTCATCCACTATCAGATAAAGCTTGGAGCCGTTATTACGCGCCTTGCGGTCCAGAAAGTTCAATTTGTTGGTAGTGCCGCACTGCGCTTTCATTTCCTCTTCGAAGCCGGGATAATAATAGGATTCATAAATAGAAGCAAAATCATCCAGTCCGCCGCAGCAATAATCATCAAAGTTTTGGGCAAGTGTCCCGTCAAGACCTCCCACTCTGGAGAAATCAAGAAAGAGTATTTGGAAAGTCCCTTGCAACTGTGTAGGATGACTGCCTATCCATAAATTACTGAAACGCTTTTCGAACTTTTCTTTTTGGGCGATGTCATAATAAGTTCGGAGCATACTCAGAAAGATGCTCTTGCCGAAACGGCGGGGGCGGATAAAGAACAAATTGCTAGGTTGTTTTTCCAACAACGGCAGATACATAGTCTTGTCCACGTAATATTGATTCTGTTCCACCACTTCCACAAAGTTGGAAACTCCATAAGGGATTCTTTTTACTTCTTCCATAATTTGTTCCTTTCTTTAGTTCTCATATTTATGAGATAATGCAAAAGTAGCATATTCCCGCAGAAAGAACAAAGAAAGGGAAAGAAAGTTGGAGTGTTGCCGCACCAGAGTAATGGATATAATCCTTCTTGCTTTTTCATGCCATTAGCCGAATAATGATTATATTTGCATTTTGATAATAAGAAACAAATTACAAACAATTAATCAGTAAAGCATGAAATTCAACAATGTAAGATTATTAGTAAAAGACTTCGCCAAATGCTTCAAGTTCTACACCGAACAACTTGGATTAGAGCCATCTTGGGGAGATGAAAATAGCGGATACGCCAATTTTAAAGTAGCTGACGGGATAGAAGGCTTCACCCTTTTTGTATCCGACTGGATGGCACCTGTGGTAGGCAATACAGATAAACAGCAACCCGTTGCGATGCGCGAAAAATTAATGGTTTCATTCAGTGTAGATAACCTAGACGAAACCTTTGCAACTCTAAAAGCAAAAGGCGTGACGTTTATCACCGAACCTACGGATATGCCCGATTGGGGGATGCGCACCCTGTACCTGCGCGATCCCGAAGAAAACCTGATAGAACTCTTTACCCCTTTGGCACCGGAGCAATATAGCCAAGAGCTCCTCGAAGAAGATAAGAAATTTCAATAATCACTATGGGTCTCATATATGAGACCCATACGTTGATTTGGTATGCTACCCCCAAATCATTCTTTTGTGGACCAATTCTGTTTTATTCTTTTGATTCTTATACACAGCTTTTTTAACGGGCATTTATAACAACTACCCCGTCCTAATTCAAGTTCTATTTCTAAATCCCGTGTCCGTTCGTTTAGCTCTATCCACATACCCCGTAATGCATCCCGTTGTGATTTGGCTTCCCTATACATTTCGAGTTCCTTGTCACGTGCCCCTAAGAGAAAAGCATACGCCGAACACACGTCAGATTTACTGATACAAAGCTGCTCCAAGACTTTCACGTATTCCGGGCTAATTCCTTTCTCCCTAATCTTCAGGAATCCACGGAGACTCTGATCGTTTACGACGGTTCTGTAATCCTTGAAATATGACATGATTACCTGCATATCCACCCAAAGTTGGATATACTCTTTTTCGATACCGTATTTCTTGGCCGCTTCTTCTATGCTAATCCATTCTGACATAGTGTTCGTTTTTTTATGTGTGATACAATGAAAGAGGGATACTCTTTTTATTATATTAGCACAACGGGCATCTACGCTTCCTGCAGTCCGGTGGCGGGGATTGGTCAGGTTATATTGGGGTATTATGAATAAACCGACCGGATACAAGAAAGGCGCAGATGCTGTTGCACCATTATCCGTCTATGAGGCTTAGCAATACCCTTCGGAAGATAATGATAACAACAGACACCCACGCCAATCGTTTATATATAACACATCTCTGACGGATATGTTGATATACACCGTTCGCGTGGAGTATCTGCTGAATCACCTCTCTCCTTTAAAACTGCTAATTTTCATAGACGAGAGATAATACGCTTTTACTCTATTAAGAAATAAAACCACTTTCCACCAGTTCCATCACGCTGATGGGCGGAAAGCGTGTGACAAAGATAAATGATTTATTTGGAATATATTGGAAATAAGGCAATAAATACAAGAAGTTTTGCACTGAATGTTTATAAAATCAATGCCTTTGTGGGCATGTTCCACCATATCTAGCAGTTTTGATATGATACCAATGGCATTTGTATTTTGTATCCATTCTTTTGCGCTAAGGCAATAACTGTTCAATCCCACTTTTAATTATGTCGAATTCTACACAATTAAAAGTGGGATTGTTCAGCTTCTCCCAGATACCAAGAAATTCTACAGTGTTTCGATTCCTAAGCCAATTCGGGAAGAAGAATACAAAGGTAAGTACCTTATAATAGAAACAGACAAAAGAAAAACAATTCCGTTAATAAGCTCTCAACCCATAATCGAATCTCATCTTCTTGCTATCTTTCACTTCGATTTTCAACAGATTGCTCCCTTTCCGCAAATAACGGCTGTAGTCACTGATATTGTATTGATTATATTGCCTGGTCTGCTTTGTTTCCTGCGCAAAGACTTCCACTCCATTCAACCACACTTTTGCTTCTCCGGCAACATTGAGCCACAAAGACAGGTGATTGAAGCCCTTATCTACATTAAAAGTTGCTTCAGATACTATTGTGGAACGAGGGGAACATTCGAAAGGCAAAGAAGTCATTTTCAGTTCCTGACCGTTCACACCGACAAGGCGGGTATTCTTGCTTCCATTTTGACTGTCCGCAATCAAAGTAACCGCATTCACGGGGGTGATTTCATACAAACGGTTGTGCATCAGGTGCAACAAGCCTTCCGGTATTTTAGTCACTTTCCGGTCATAAGTAATCAAGCCGTTCACTTCCCCTTCCACATCGGTGGTTTGTGTATAGACTGCCGCACTCAATCCCTGGGCAATCAGCGTTTCCAAATCATATAACAGGCGACCGTAGCTATCAATCAATGCCATTGCCCCGTCGATATTCTTATACCCCCAGTTTCTCATATTCGGATTCCAGATATGCTCCTTGATCGCCCAGCCATAACCGCCGAACTCTCCCAATACGGAAATACGGTTACCGTTATTCTCCGGCAGAATCATGGAAGTGACAGGATAATTATGTACGTCGTACATATCGCCTACACCTCTATCCGTCCATCCGGTCACTCCGTTTATCAGGCGTGTATCGTCGTACTTCATCACTTTATTCACGATTTCCACCGTATTGTGCTGTCCCCATCCTTCATTGAATACAACCCAAGTAGTGATACAGGGATAGAAACGGAGACGATCAATCATCTCGAACATTTCTTTTTGCCATTGCCGGGTATGCTCTTCAGGAGCATTCCAATCAGTAGTAGCCAACGGATTGACATGTTCCTCCTTCTTCCTTGACGTAGCAAAACCGGATACCATATCCTGCCACATCATCAGACCGAGAGAGTCGGCGTAATAATAATACTGTTCCGGCTCCACTTTGATATGTTTACGGATCATATTAAATCCCATCTTCTTCAACTGCACCATGTCCCACAGCATCGCTTCCTCGGAAGGAGGAGTCAGCAATCCATCGGGCCACCAGCCTTGATCGAGCGGACCATATTGGAAGATGGGTTGATTATTCAGGCAAATACGGTTATATCCGCACTCATCTTTCCGTACATCTACCTTTCTCAAAGCAAAATAACTCTTTACCTGATCTAAAACATGCCCTCCATTGGATAAGGAAATATTCAGATGATACAGTTTCGGAGATTCCGGAGACCATAAGACAGCATTCGGAACGTCTATCTCCATCGCATCACGCAACTTCTGTTCCACCGTCTTGATTACTTTGCCATCATCCAATACTTCTATTTTTACCTCTTCATTACCTTTAGCTCCGGCTATGTCGAAGTTCAGCTTTACGGACTTCTTTTCAATATCAGTAGAAGGAAGTACCTGACGGATATAAGTTTTATCTACCGCTTCCAGCCAGACTGTCTGCCAAATACCCGATACGGGAGTATACCAAATCCCTTCCTGATTGAGTTGTTGCTTGCCACGGGAAATAGATTCCGTGTCCGTCGGATCGGTTACAGCTACCTCAATGCTTTGAGACCCGCTTTTCTTCAAAAACTTAGTAATATCAAACGAGAACGGATTATTCCCTCCTTTATGCGTACCGGCCAACCGGTTATTCACCCACACCTGACATTCATAATCCACCGCTCCGAAATGCAGAATAGTAGATTTGTTCTTCCAGGAAGGATTTAGCGTGAACTCACGTTGATACCATAGTTTATCCGTAGGAAAAAATGTTTTCTGCACTCCGGACAGTGACGATTCAATCGCAAACGGGACGAGAATCTCTCCCTCAAAGGAAACATTCTTCCGGGGCGTGTTCTGATCCGTTACGGCATATTTCCACAATCCGTTCAGATTGATCCATTCGGCCCGTTGCAACTGCGGTCTGGGATAACTTTGCCACACATTTTCCGGCGTCACCTGTTCAGCCCATACTGTTTTGATTTTATTTTCTTTCAGGTTTACTGCACAAACAAACGTATGCGCCATAGCACTTACAAATACAGCAATTAATAGTCTCTTATTCATATTATTAAAAGGCAATGGTTATTAACATAAACTCTTGGCTATTTAATCGTAATCCAGCTATTTCCTTGAAAGCTGGCCCCGATGTTACTGGTGGGATTCGTGTAAAATTCGTTTCTGTTCCTTTCTCAATAATCAGGTTTGTAGATGTATTTGCCCCGTTTGTCGTATCTAGATTAAAAACATAACTTTTGTCACCGGGATTCCAAAGCACAATTGAAATTTTGTTCTCATTAGCCGAAGCGATATATTTCAGACCTTCCGGAACACCGGACAGTTTTTTACGTGCTTGAGGCATATTATTCAAAAACGTAAGAACGGAATTCATCATACTGTAGTTCTGTGCTCCTGTGAAAAAGCAATATCCATATACCATATTTGCGTAATCGCATAATATAAGCTCCGATTCCAAAAAGGCAATAATACCTTGTGACGTAGCAAAGCGTTCTTCGTTGGTCTTCAGTTTTTTTGTTACACCGTAATCATAACGATTGAACAAGACTTTCTTGTGTAATGGAATATTATATTTCTCAAGAGCATTTTTCACATCAGCAAGAATCTTGGAATTACGTTGAGCCATATAATTCTGAATGGAATAATAATCAAAAGGTACGCCTTTCTCGGTAATTGACTGCAATGAAGCGTCATAATATCTGGAAACCTCATTAAGTTGCGACACAGCACTAAGCATTCCTGCATTCTTCAATTTATTGGCGGTAGGTCTCCATATCGCCGGATAAACAGTCAGATTCTGAATAGTGGCTGTTTCTGTTTGCGTACCGTTGAAATAGCCGGTGGTATGCGACGGTTCCTGATTACCTGTATAAATCGTATTTGAAACTCCCAACTTATCATGCAGGAGTTTCATCCACTCAAAAATTATCGTCCCATTGGCATCATAATTATTAGTGGCAGGCAGCGGATAATAGCGTGCACTACCATGAAACGAACGCCTGTTGTCAAGTGGGAAAAGATGTTCCACACGGCCATTATCCTTGCCTTCAACAGGTACGCCCGAGCACTGTATAATCATCTGAAATCCAAGATCACGCGCCATCTGGCATAGTTCTAAGTATTGTGAGTTGATGTGTATATCTATTTCTCCACCCTGATTTCTACTGAACTCTTCTTTTTCTCCGTTTCCTCCGAAATATTGAGATCCCATGGAGCGATAACTGCGAAAATAATCACCTTGTGGGTTATTCCCCCAATTTGCATCAAACTGATTCAGATCTTTCGGCAAAGCTACAAGCTGCATTCCCATATCAGCATAAGCCTGCAGGTCGCTTTTTATTTTGCTGTTTGAACTGTTAATCGCATCCCGAAGAATATATCCGCGCTTAATGTCCAACACCGGTAATCCGTAATCAGAAAAGTCCATTTTAATTATCGTTCCGGAAGTTTCTTCAGGAGCAGACGGATTTGCCAATATCCGAGCGTCGTTCTCACATGCTAACAACAATACTGTAAGCACTAGAAATACATATGTTCTTTTTCCCATTTTTGATCTGTTTTTCAATTGTATTATCTTTTGCATAACTATGCCTTATGACCTCCAGTGAAGACAACTTACTTATTCTTATATTCTTTAAAGTCTTTCCGGCGTCCTTTATTATAGGTGTTCCAAACCTTAGGGAAGTAAAGCACGTCACTATGGTCTGCCCACTCAAAATAAGCGCTTTCCAATTCCTTTGCCATTTCAGGGTATTCCTTTATCAAATTATGTTGTTCGGTACGGTCTTCTTTGATATTATAGAGTTCCCATTCATCACCTCTAAAATTCGCAGAAACTAGTTTCCAGTCACCTTTGCGTACCATACGGTTACCTTCATGTTCCGCATAAATATAACGGTCCGGCATCTCTTCACCGCGTACAATAGGGAGGATTGACTTACCTGGTGTAGGCGCAATTTTTCTTCCTTCGTATTCTTCGGGATATTTAGTCCCTGCCAGTTCGATACAAGTTGCCATGATATCTGAGAATTGTGCCGGTTGATGGTCAATACTGCCTTTGTGTTTGATCTGTTTACCCCACTGGATAATACAAGGAGTGGATATTCCACCTTCATGCGCATAATGTTTATAAAGTGTAAATGGGGTACAACAAACGTTTGCCCAGCCGGTTCCATAATGATGATAAGTTCCCGGTAGTCCCATCTGGTCTAATTCAGCACCAACATGAGTATGATATTCTGTTCCTGTTTGCTTGTCGAAACCAAATTCATGCCATTCGGCACAAGCTCCGTTGTCCGACATAAACATGATAAATGTATTATCCAATTCGCCGTTCTTCTGTAAAGTATCCAATACCCGACCAATGTTGGTATCCATAATATCTATCATGGCAGCATAAATAGCCATGCGGCGAGCCAGGTCAGTTTGCTGTTCCTTTGTTAAAGAATCCCAGGCCGGAAGCGGGTGTGTCTCATCCTCAAACAAACTTTCGGGAACCACACCGCGCGGGCTTAATTCAGGTTTTCCTTGCAGAAGGCCCATCTTTACTATTCGTTTCCAGCGTTGATCGCGAATCTTATCCCAGCCCTGCAGATAAGTTTTCATATATTTATCCGTTACTTCTTTCGGAGCATGCAACGGAAAGTGAGCAGCATTATATGCTAAATATAAAAACAAAGGTTTTTCTTCCTGATGTGCCTGATTAATAAAATCTATGGCATAATCGGTTATTACGTTGGTTGCATAAAACTCTCCCTCTTTATATTGGCGTGGGTTACGATCCTTAGGCAATCGGGTATATACGTCCGGATTCCAAAAAGAGTTGAATCCACCTAACAAACCATAATATTCCTGGAAACCGCGGTTTATCGGATTGGCGGTTTTGCCCAGATGCCATTTACCGGACATGGCTGTGAAATATCCGGCATCTTTTAATACTTCGGCAATGGTAATGTTGTCAGAATTGGAACGAAAGCCGGCATATCCTTTCGGCCATGCCGGACGGGTTGCATCCATGTGTCCTAACCCTGTCTGATGCGGATAAAGTCCAGTTAATAAATTGGCACGTGACGGACAACTCCGCGCACTGTTATACATTTGTGTCATACGGACACCTTGTTTGGCCATCTTATCCAATACCGGTGTCTGTACTTCTCCTCCGTAGCAACCTAAATCGGAGAAACCCAGATCGTCCGCTAATATAACAATGATATTAGGCTTTTCTTGTGCAAAAGTCATTGCTCCGAAAGCCAATCCCCCGGTTATCAATAGTGATGTTTTCATTTTGCCTGATAATTGTGATTAGGTTTAAATTTTCCGTTTTCATAAAGCATCGGAATCAATCCCGGCCGACATGTCACTTTATATTCGGCCGCCTGTGCGCCACGAGGGTTAAAAAACATGGTTGCCCACCAGTTGCCATCCTTATCCTGAAACAGATTGTTGTGTCCGCCGCCGGTAATTGCGTTATACCGTTTACCATAAGGACCATATACATTGTCAGCAGTGGCAATGATACAATCATAGCTATAACGAGTTTTCTTATTAGTTAACCCTTCCTTCTCAACATAAGTGTCCCCCTTCGCCGTGCGGTGTGCCCAGATAGCTTGTACCAAATGATATTTTCCATCATATTTAAAGATGAATGCTCCTTCAACATACGGCTCTGGAGAGTATTTACTTTCTTTTAATGTCTTTATCTCTTCTGCCAAACCACTCATATCTGGTTTCATGCGTGCTATATAGTGGTTGTGACCGACAAAATATACGGTACCATCCGTATCTTCAAATAGGCTTCCGTCAATGTTTGGAAAAATGGCTTTATCCTCGTTACCTTCGATATTTTCATAAGGTCCCTCCGGCTTCCCGGTAGTACTCCGCAGAATAAAAGAGCCTCTTCCGCCTGCCGATTGATTCATGCAGGTTACAATAAACCAATTTTTTGCACTCTTTATATAGTGCATTTCCGGTGCCCATACAGCGTGGAAACGGTTATCCATCGGATCATTATTGATAGACTTTTTCGCATATTTCTCTCCCTCTTTATATACTTTGGGATCTTTCTGCCAAGTACCATCTTTTTCCATTGACCAGATTCGTCCCATGGCTTCCCATATCTTCAGGTCTTTAGAGCGCCAAAGATACAAACCGTCATTCCAATCCCAGCAATGTCTCTGTCCCGGGAAGTGACGGTCGGGGGTAGAAGTGGTTCCAGTAATATAGTAGTAACCGTCGGGGCCTAGTGTTGCCCATGTATCACGCATCCAGTAGTCAAATGCCGGTTGAACAGATTTTGGGACACGCAGCTCCGGAGCATTTGTATCAGCAGTTCCATATGCTTGTGCTGATGATGTGCTGACCGAGACAAATCCTGTCAGTAAAGCAAGTCCTAATCGCAATATAAATTTCATAGATTACAGTTTTACTATTTACGGATACAAAAGTAGGCTGTTACAGGATTGAGCTCATGGAACAATGTCTTTAATATCCGTCAATATGTACATTCTTTTGATTTATTATTGTTCGGGTTGGAGATAATTATAAGGATCCTGTTTAAAATGATAACGTTTCCGGGGAAGAGGGAGTGGATCCTGCAGACGTAATTCCCATGCGACTAACTTCGTCAGAAGCTCTGTCTGAACAGCACTGTATTTCTTTTTACCAAACAGGTTATCTACTTCCGAAGGATCTTTCTTAAGATTATATAGTTCTCCGTTTCCATAGTTATCCATCACCAGTTTCCAGTCGTCTTTTCTGACCATACGAGAGGTACCGCTTTGAGTCCAAGTATTGAGTTCATCAAAGTATGCAATCTTACCCGGCGTCAATGCCCCTTCCTGTTCGAAAGTAAGAGAAGAATCCAGTCCGACATGTGCTCCTCCAAAACCTTGTTGTACGACAATGCTGGAAAACTCTTCTTTGGGGTATTCTTTTCCGGTCAACATCGGCCATAAGCTACGACCTTGAACACCAGCCGGAATCTTGGCACCGATTGCAGAACAAAGAGTAGGAAAGATATCAGCAATTGACACATGGCTATCCATAGGGACTGATTGATTCTTGACATGATATCCAGCCCATACCATCGGGATACGTGCGAGACTTTCAGAAAGTCCGGCTCCTTTGCGGATCAACCCGTATTCCCCCCAATAATCGCCATGATCTGAAAGAACAACAAAGATTGTATTTTCAAACTGCCCGCTGGCTTTTAACGATTCGATCAGTCTCTTTATCTGGTCATCTATTAAACGGATCATGCCGATATAATTAGCACGGATTCTGGGTAGGTCCTGTTCCAGATTAGGACAAGACGCATCTTCCAGTTCTGCTAAAATGCGATATTTCTCTCCTTTCTTTTCCAAGTCTTTACGTGACGTCTTCAATACGGGAAGCTTATCCGGCGAAAACATAGAATAATAGGGTTCGCAAACCTGATAAGGATTATGAGGTTCCGGGAAAGATACCCACACAAAGAAAGGATTATCTTTTTGACTCTCTATCCATGACAATGTCTCATTAACGATTTTAGCAGGGTGTTGCTCCTCTACAGGAATTGGCGAAGGTTCCAGCCATTGTCCCCTGGCTTTCTGGTTTAAGAAACGAGCCGTCTCTTTTTCTTCGGGAGTCGTTTTCTTATTTTTACCCCAATGCCCGTATTCTGACCAAAAGTCCAAGTCAGCAGGTTTCAGATAAACATGGTTTTTACCTACAAGTGCTGTTTTATATCCGTTTTCTTTTAATACACCTACCAAGTCCTGTTCAAAAAATATGTCCGGAATGTTGTGGTTGGTACGTACATGGGTTGCCGAAGGAAAACGTCCGGTGAACATGGAGCAGCGGGCAGGAGAACTGGCCGGTGCTACAGTATATGCTTTGTTAAACCATACGTTTTCCTGAGCTAATTGATCTACATAAGGAGTAACTTCCAGAGGAAAACCTTCTCTGCCACATAGATCAGCACGCTGCTGATCGGTCATAATGATTACAATATTCGGCTTGTCGGTTTGTGCCATCAATGACATAGACAAACCCTGTAATGCCAATCCCATAATACAAAACGCTGCATTTCTCATATTTATCTTATTTAAAACGGTATACAATCATTGAAGAAGCCTCAAGCTGCAAATCTTTGTTTAAGTCCAGTATTACGGTCGACTGAACTGGCTTTACTGCATCCGGCATTTCCGGAGTGTTATTCTTGCCGGGTTCCAGACTCAATGTTATTTTTTGTGCCTGTATCTTTTTCCCAAATCCTTTCACTGCTGTTTGAAGTACCACCTCCTGTTTTCTCAAATTGATCAGTTTCAGGATATATTCCTTACTTTCACTATCATACCCCATCGTAACGAATACATTCTGCAACCCCTTCATCCCCTGAATCCCAGCATCCAAGCATACATCGAAAGTGTGATCCCTGAACATTTTTGATAAATAATAGAAAGATGTCCTGATGCTGCAATCTACCCCATTGATTAGCATAGAGTGCAACTGACGATGCTCTGAAAAATCCCAATGGCGCATCACCGGACGTTCTGCCAATAATGGATTCAAGTCTCCATTACGTTCAAGAGACATTCGTACTGCTCCGCTGGCTAACAGATTATAGGGATACTTCCCGTCAATGCCCAATTCTCCAACAAACAAATCCGCTATTCCCCGTTCATAGTTGTCAAAACGGTAATGCTGCTTGCAAGCCCATTCGACAGGTTGATAATGGTGTTCATCGAATACCTTCACATTCTTCGGGTTCACAAACTTCGCAATATCAATCCGTTTGTCGTCATTTTCTTTGCCTATGATACTGTTGGCTATGTATATCAAGTCGGGGTACTGTTTGTGTAACGCTTGATAAATCTTCTCGTAACGTTCCCAATAAACAGGTCCGAAGTCTTCGTTTCCAATTTCAATGTACTTTAGAGGGAAAGGCTTCGAATGTCCGTTCTTTACACGTAAAGCCCCCCATTTGCTGGTCTCCGGACCGATTGCGTATTCTATGGCATCCAGTGCATCTTGAATATAAGCATCCAGATCAACGTCTGGTTGAATGAAATTCCAGGGAGAACTTTGCTTTACCCAACCTGTACAGATCATCCCTGTAGGGATTACGTACATAGCATCTGCTCCCAAATATTCACACAATTCGTAAAACTCATGATAACCAATTCCATCTGTACGGTAGTAAGGCGCCCATTTACTCCATTGTCCCGGTCGATTTTCAATGGGACCTATTGTCTTTTTCCAGTGGTACATAGTAGCTTCATTCACCCCATGCACAATACATCCGCCAGGAAAACGAATGAAATCCGGTGCATATTCTTTCAAGTTCTGCATAATATCCGCCCGAAAAACAGATTTTCCATTGTCCCATGTATCAGAAGGGAATAAAGAGACGACATCCAGTTGGAATTGCCCTTTACCTAACGGCTGAATGGCAAGCATCCCCCGTTTGACATCTTTATCAGGTTTTAATGTTCCGGTAAGTTTCGTCCACTCTTTACCCTTTACATCCAAAACAAGCTGAGTACTGACCGGTTTACCTTGTTCGTCTACCAGCATAACTTGAAGAGGAGCTGTATAATTTTTGCTTTTTATATACATGGAAAGATGATAGGATACCTCCTTTCGTAGATTCATACCGTAATATCCCCGGTTCAGAATCATTGCCTCCGGATTGTTTACAATATCTTCAGTCACGTTGACTAGCATTGAATACTTATTCTCCTCATTCAGAGGATTTTCTTCTGTACGGCTAATGAAAATGGGAGTATAAGACAGAGGATAGGTGTTCCATCCGATCAGAGGGTCTACATGAAATACATCTTTGTTTTTTCCACGCGGATTCGGTACATTCTGATAAAGCCCATTTTTGACCGCCAGATCTGCGGGTGGAGTTGCTTCTTCGAATGAACGGTTGCGCACCAGTTCGGCATGCAAGGCACCTTCTCCTATCATACCAATCTCTTCATAATGGAACCCATATTGGACACGGCTTACTTTGTGTGCTTTCTGTTTGTCGATATGCAAAACACCCTCATAAGTATCATTTACCTGGCTTCCTGTTATCGGCTGGATAAACATAAAACAGCACAAGCAATACACTGCCGTTCTGCAAAATTTTGTTTTCATGGTCTTTTCATTTGGTTTACGATACAAATGTAGAGAATTCAAAGAATAAACATTCGTAACATCATGTTCAATATAAGGAAGCATGTATTGTTTGAGCCCATAAAGCTTCGATTGTGCACATAATTTCTAATGGAATATACATTTGTACTAGAAAAACCGATAGAAAAAAGACTATCTTTGAGCGTTAAACAAGGAGTAGAATCAGATATGAAAAGGAGTACACTCAAAAATCTTATATCGGTAGCAGTTTGTTTATTATTCCTGCTTCATCCGACATTTGCGGAAGGAAAAATCCAATATAATAATGTTCGCTTCAAACAGCTAAGTATTACAGAAGGGCTTTCTCATAATACTGTCAATACCATATCTCAGGATAGTAAGGGATTTATGTGGTTTGGCACCAGGAATGGATTATGCAGATATGATGGGTATAATATTACCCGGTACTTTCACGAAGAAGGGGATTCCACTACGATCAGCCATGATTTTATCACCAAACTATATAATGACCCCTGCCGGAATGTCCTCTGGATTTCTACGGAGCAAGGAATCTGCAAATACAATCCCCAGAATGAACAATTCACACGCTATCACATAGAGGGAAACAATAAGAACAGTGTCTTATTTCTGAACACGTCTGACAGCAGATTGCTGACCGGATGCAGTAACGGCATCTATCAATACGATAATGAAAAAAACTGCTTCACTCCTTTTATATTAAATGAAGGAAAAGGAGAAAATATTCGTGGACTGGTAGAAGACTCAAACAATGTTCTATGGATAAACAGTAACAAAGGGGTGAAACGCTATAATCTAAAGAAGGAACAATTTGAACCGCTGCCTCTGAACATCCGTCCATTTTTGGAAACGTGCATTCAATTAGTTATGTTGCCGGGCAATCAGTTGTTATTCAATACACCTCAAGAGGTATTTGTGTACAATATCAATAATGATTCGCTGTATCCTCTGGCCGCGATCAAGGATATCAGACAATTCAGATGTGCAACAACTGATACAATGAACAACATCTGGCTGGGAACCGAAAATGGAATCTTCATTTATGACCAGACCTTTCGGTTAGTGACTCACTATCAGCAGTCGGAAAGTGACTTGAGCAATCTGAACGATTCTCCTATTTATAGCCTTTTTGAAGATTACAATCATAACATGTGGGTTGGAACCTATTTCGGTGGTGTGAATTATTTTATATATGCTTCGGATCAGTTCCGGATTTATCCTTATGGAAACTCTCCCAATCATCTGAGTGGTAAAGCTGTACGCCAGATCATCAATACCCCGGACAACGGTCTCTATATTGCTACCGAAGACGGAGGGCTTAACTACCTGAACAGCAATCGGGAAATAACGCGTTCCGAACGACTCCATGAACGGATGAATATAAAAGCCCGGAATATACATTCCTTGCTGATTGACAGTAAACAGAACCTATGGATCGGCCTGTTTCTTCGGGGAATGAACTATTATATGCCCAAAGAGAACAAAACGCTTTCTTTTAATGACGGAATGGGGAAAAACTCATCCGGTTTCTGCATCATAGAAGACGAAACCGGCAAAATCTGGTATGGCGGGCCGTCGGGACTATTTACCTTGAAGAAACAGAACGGCAGTTTCCTGTTGAAAAAAGTTTCTGCACTTCCTGTCTTTTGCATGCTCAACCTCAATGACAGCATTATCTGGACTGGAAACCGTCAAAATGGAATATACCAGATAAACAAACGAACAGAAGAACAGACACCTCTTCCACAATTCTCATCCAGTAAGTTGTATATGACTTATTTATATATGGACTCGCAGGGGAATGTTTGGGCAGGAACAAACAATGACGGGCTTTTTGTTCTGAATAAAAAAGGCGAAAAATTGAAAAGTTATTCGAAGAAAGAATTGGGATCGAACGCTATAAAAGGTATAATAGAAGATGATCAGAGCACTATATGGATAGGAACAGACAACGGATTATGTAATATTCAGCCGAAATCCGGATTAATCAGCCGGTATACTATAGCCGACGGACTGCCGACCAATCAGTTCAATTATTCCTCTGTCTGCAAGAAACCCGACGGCGAACTGTTCTTCGGAACAATTAATGGAATGATTTCTTTCTATCCTGAACAAGTGCGCCCTGTAGAACCTCATTTTAATATCGCTTTGACAGGAATATGGAGCAATAACGATGTCGTATCTTCCAGCAATCCGGATGCGCTATTGCCCGCCTCTATCTCTGAAAGTGATGTGATGACGCTTACCCACGAACAGGCACAATCCATACGTATCGAATACTCAGGGCTTAATTATCAATACAAAGATAAAACGCAATATGCCATGAAGCTGGAAGGCATCGATAAAGAATGGCAGTTTGTAGGCAATCAGCATCAGGTACGTTTCTCTAATCTCCCGACCGGAGACTATACATTGAAGATTAAAGCAAGCAATGACGGAGTAAACTGGGATGAAAAAGGACAGAAAGAGTTGACTATCCATGTACTACCTCCGTGGTGGCTTTCTATATGGGCCTATCTGACCTACGTATGCATGGTTCTCTGCATCATCTATTTGGCATATAAATATACCAAAGCTAGGTTGATTCTTCTTATGAGACTGAAAACGGAACATGAGCAACGGGTTAATATGGAGAAGATGAATCAATCGAAAATAAACTTCTTTACGTACGTATCTCATGATCTGAAAACACCGTTGACTTTGATCCTGTCACCACTTCAGCGGCTCATCAAACAGAAACAAATCGATAATAATGATCGCGAGAAACTGGAAGTCATCTACCGCAATGCCAACAGAATGCATTATCTTATTGATGAACTGCTCACTTTCAGTAAAATCGAAATGCAGCAAATGGAGATTAACGTCAGAAAAGGAAACATCATGCATTTCCTGGAAGAGATTTCTCATATCTTCGATATTGTATCTAAGGAAAAGGAGATTGATTTCATTGTCAGTCTGGAAGAAACGGATGAAGGAGTCTGGTTCTCTCCATCCAAGCTGGAACGCATCATGTATAATCTGCTGTCGAATGCTTTCAAATACACCCAGCCGGGAGATTATGTGAAACTCAGTGCCAAGCTTCTCAAAAAAGATTCGGAAAATTTCATCGAAATATCAGTAAAAGACAGCGGCAGAGGGATTCCTAAAGAGATGAAAGATAAAATCTTTGACAGCTACTTCCAAGTAGAGAAAAAGGATCATAGAGAAGGCTTCGGATTGGGGTTATCTCTCACGAAGTCACTGATTCATATGCATAAGGGGGAGATTAAGGTTGAAAGCGAAGTCGGAAAGGGATCGGAATTTATCGTCAGCCTGAATGTTTCAGAATCTGCCTATAGCTCTTCGGAGAAATCTTTGGAAAGTATCACGTCCGAAGAAATACAGAAATATAATCTGCGGATGAAAGAAACGATTGAACTGATTCCCGACCAGTTGATTTCTACCGAGCAAGATAATACTGACGTCAAAGAAAGTATCCTTATTGTAGAAGATAATAAAGAGATGAATGATTATCTAGCAGAGATATTTAGCAAAGATTATCAGGTATTTCGTGCTTACAATGGTGCTGAGGCCTGTAAGTTACTGAAGAAGCAACTGCCCGATCTGATAGTCAGTGATGTAATGATGCCCGTGATGGATGGTCTGGAATTAACGGCATACGTCAAACAGGATTTGAATAGCAGTCATATCCCGGTAATTCTGCTAACTGCTAAAACCGATGAATTGGATCATACTCAAGGGTACTTGAAAGGGGCGGATGCGTATATAACCAAGCCTTTTAATGCACAGAATTTGGAACTATTGGTTCAGAATATGCGTACTAACAGAAAGCAGAACATTGAGTATTTCAAGCGGATCGAGAAGCTGAACATTACACAAATAACGAACAATCCACGTGATGAAGTATTTATGAAAGAGTTAGTTGACCTGATTATGGCTAATATCAAATACGAAGAGTTCGGAGTTACTGAAATTATTACTCATATGAAAGTGAGCCGAAGCCTGTTGCATACCAAGCTTAAATCATTGACCGGATGTTCTATCACCCAGTTCATGCGGACTATAAAGATGAAAGAAGCAAAGATTCATTTGCAGAATGGCATGAACGTATCAGAAGCTTCATATGCCGTAGGAATGTCCGACCCTAACTATTTTACAAAATGTTTTAAGAAAGAGTTTAATATCACTCCTACTGAATTTATCAAACAATTGAATCTGTAATTTAAAAAACAAACTTAAAAGTAGAAAATTTATTGGATAAAGAATTCCTATGCTAAATTTAGCTCCGGCTTGTATAAAGAAAATGTTTATTGTATTCGACGGCAATGGTTGCAGTAGTTGGGAAGCAGATTCAGAAGCGAATCAGAAATGAACCATAATAAAGAGGAAATTTCCAAATTCTAAGTGCTTTTTAATATGCAAACAGCCTAAATGGAAAAATCCCCGATAAAAAAGACTGGAAAATCAAAAGCCTCTATTTAATATATCCTAAAGATTTCAAGAAAACCACAGTAGCTGACATCGTTTTTTCAAAAAATTCTTCAAACTTAGCATTAAAGAAACCGTGCTTTTGTCCCGGATATAGCAATAAATCGCAACGTGACCCTACATGTTCCATTTTCTTCTTAAACTTTAGAGCCGTTTCAAGCAAAACAATATTATCCTCACTCCCTAAAAAAAGATAGCAGGAGGAGCATCTTTTTTTATATTATGTATAGGAGAAAAATCTCTATAATAATCTTTTACTCTGTCGAATCTGTACCCATGAGGTCCATTATCTATAACCGGATTAAAAAGGATCAAAGCTTTAGGAATTGATGACACATTAAGATCATCCTCCGGATTATTAATTTGATGACAAAAAGCTGTTGCAGCAGCCAAATGTCCACCTGCAGAGCCACCACCTGCCAATATTTTATCAGGATCAACATGTATGGACATTGCATGCTGCTTCAAATAACGCATAGCTGATTTTGCATCCATTAAAGCTTCTTTAGGAGTAGTACCCGCATTCTTTTGGGTTCGATAATCAGCTAATACAACTGTTACTCCATACTTATTCAAATAACTGGCTTGTGGTTCAAATTGTTTAGGAGAACCGGAATTCCAACCTCCACCAAAAAAGAAAATAACAGCCGGAGAACTCTGATTCGTTTGGTCCTTGGAATAATAAACATAAAGTTTACCTGTAGGATAGTGATTATATCTCAAAATCGTATCTGCACTTAAATCATTGTTATCTCTAATAAACAGGTTGCTACCTATTAATAGGTTTCCACTATTAATAAGAACTAAAGATAATGTTACAATAGCCTTTAATTCTATACACCGTATTAGTTTAATTCGCATTATTATACTTTTTATCATTTCATTCAAATTAACAGGTTTATTTATATCTGTCATTGGATAGCGAGATAACTGACCTCATCAATATCAAAGATAAAACATTTATCCTCCTGAATCCATTCTCCCATAGGATGAAGACCATTAGAAGTATCTACTTCAATCTGCACACTGTTTACAAATCACTTTTGTTTGGAAGGCATATGATCAAACGCCCGCATTTCGGTAGCTTGCCCTTCGTCTCCACACGCTTTCATCCATTTCTTTAGTTCTGCATCCAGCCGAATAATAATATTGGAGTATTTCGTATTTCCTGCCAAATTGTTCATGCAAAATGGATCATTCCGTACATCGTACAATTCAATGGCAGGACGATGCTGATACTTGAATGTCATCGCATTTGCATGGGCATCTGTCTCTGCAAGCTGTTCCCATTCTTTAAATAAAGGCGTAGCAGTCATCGCATTCTGAAAGGTTGCCTCCGGAGTAAGGTTAACAATATATCGATATCTTCCATCATAGGCTGAGCGTATTCCGTAGTACTCCGGACCTTTATTTATTCCCCTGCTAGTCTGAAGAGAGAAGGAATATTTCTTATGCTCCTTCTTCTTCCCTGTCAAAACAGATTTAAAGCTTTCACCATCTACTCTCGCCTGCGGTTTTCCTCCTGCTATATCTACAAAAGTAGGAACTATATCCACATATTCTACTAATGCATCACTGACACTCCCCGGTTTGACTACTCCCGGCCAGCGGACAATGCATGCCGAATGTACGCCCGCATCATAACAAGTCCATTTGGCAAAAGGCAGACTGTTTCCTTGCTCACTCAAATATACTACAACAGATTGATCGGCAACCTTTTCCTGTTCCAGAATAGTGAGTACGTTACCAAACTCCTGATCCATAAAGTTGACTTCTGCAAGATACTTAGCAAACTCCTGACGTGTTTGTGGAACATCTACATACATAGGTGCCAAAGTTAATTTATCCGGATCGAACAGTGAGACATCACCTTTATTCCAAGGGGTATGTGGCTGATTGGAAGCAACAAACAGGCAAAACGGATGGCCTTTCCTTTTGCAATCAGCGATAAATTCCTGAATAGCTTCAAAATATAATTCCCCCTTTTCACTAGGCACGTAGAGGTCAAAGGGAAATACTGACTTTGGAGCAACATGCTTCTTCCCAATCAAAGCTACTTTATACCCCAATGGATGCAAATGATGCACAACACTTAAAGTACCCTGATCAGCACAAGTATGGTTTGGATAAGCTCCGCTACCCACAGGCCATAAACCTGTATACAGATTATGGCGAGTAGGCGATGACATAGAAACAGCTTGATAGGCTTGGGTGAAACGCACTCCCTGTGTGGCAAAATTATCTATATTGGGTGTTCTCGAATCCACACTTCCATAGCAACCTAAATCGTAATATGAACAATCATCGGCTATGAACAACACCAAATTAGGCTGCGTGATTTGCTGCGCAAAAGAGCTAGTTGTCGCACTTAATGCAACAGAAACACTCAAAAATAGTCTATTCATAATTTATTTCTCCTTTCATGGGAGTGCTTAATTTAAACATATATCTTTAGTATCCGGGATTTTGTTGTACTCCATCATTGCGAGAAACCTCTGCAAATGGTATCGGAAAATATTTCTTTCTTGCAGCCATAACTCCTTGCTTTTGTACATCCGCAGCCGGTCGTGATGGGATGAATGTATCCTTTATGTAGTCATACATCTGCGTGTTTTCATCATACTTCATACGAATAAGGTCGAACCAGCGTTTCTGTTCACCGGCAAATTCCAATCCCCGTTCCATGAATACCAGCCAGCGGAATTCTTTTTTGGTCAAGGTACGTCCGATATTATCAGGTCTATCCGAACCTATATACTTCGGATAAGCACGTTCGGTTCCGTTCGCTTTGCGCGCACGTTCACGCACCATATCGATAGCCTGGCAGGCTTCTGTGTACTTTCCAAGTTCGTTCAATGCTTCTGCTCTTATAAGATACATATCGGACAGACGCAGACGTGGCATATCGTTTTCATTGGTACGGTTATTGATACCTTGCGGATCAATAAATTTGCGGATATATCCCCAGTTCTCCTGTGAGTTTCCTCCGGCAGCAGGATATACAGTTACGATATTGCCCAAGACTCCTGTATTATTGTTCTTTTGTTGAAAACGTCTCCAGAATGTAACCTCAATCCGGTAATCTTTAGAAATGAGTTTGGATTCGTCAATGGATGCGTCAACAGACGGATCACTGTATCCTAGATTACCCTGATCGTCCTGGAAATATTTGATAAACCATTTTTGTACCCTATGAGCTCCTGCTCCTTTTCCATAGGGATTTCCAGAAACCAATTTACCACCAACCTGCACACCTGCCGGATTAAATAAATGAGCAATATTAGAACCCAATGACTGATCTGCTAAAGCATCTTTGTCACGAAAGAAAGGTACTGAGAAGATATGTTCGGTTTGAGCTAATGACTCTTGCTCAATGTCCCATAAATTCTGATAATCATTGACAAACGTATACTGTTCGGAAGAAATCACCTCTTGGGCTTCTCTGGCTGCATCCTCCCATCTTCCGAGAGTCAAGTAGACTTCCGCCAAAAATGCATGAGCAGCTCCGTTAGTTACACGTCCGCTTGTGTACACCGGATCTAAACGTTTCGGTAAACGGGGAGTATCATCATCGTTCAGTCCGGCTGCATATTCAAAATCACTTATTATCTGTTCGTAAACTTTAGACGCGGGAGATTGTGGTACATATGCGTTTTCAATTCCGGTCACAGGCTCAATAACAATAGGAATACCATTAACACCACCATACAAGCGCATTAAGTCATAATGATAAAGTGCTCTCAGAAAGTAGGCTTCTGCAATGATTCGATTCTTATCATTTTCACTTTTGAAGGAAATAGAAGGAACACGTGCTATTACTTCATTAGCATTTTTAATGCCATTATATAGCTCACCCCAAAAATTAACAACTGGAGCGGAACCAGCACTGTGTGTATTGTTGGAAACAGTGGCAGGTACAGCATTTCCGGTAGAGAACATAGCGTCTTCATAGGTCGGAAGTATGATAGCCCAGTTTGTTTTATGATAAGCGAAAGCGTAAAGAGTGGAGTATACCCCGTTAATAGCCGCCAAGGCATGATCTTCCGTTTTGAAGAATCCGTCCTCTTTTTCTACACGGTCTACAATATCTACATCCAAACAGCTTGAAAGCAGTGCTGTTCCTATCAGTAAAGATAATATATATTTCTTCATATTTTCAGTATTTTGATGTTAAAAAGCTAGATTTATACCCATAGAATACGTACGGCTAGAAGGATAAGCAGCATAGTCAACATTAGGTGACATAGTGCCCGAAGTAATGCTGACTTCCGGATCGTAACCGCTATAATTAGTGATTGTAAAGACATTGGTAACAGTACCGAATACACGTACACTACGTAGCCATCGTAGTTTTTTCAAGCTAAACTGGTAGGCGAGTGTCAGATTCTTCAGACGGAAAAACGAACCATCTTCAAGCAAGAAGGTAGAAAAACGCTTGTTAAAGTAAGAACTGCCTTGCGAACCGTTTACTGCCGGATAAAAGTTACTGGTTCCTTCGCCTTGCCATCTTCCTTCCCAAGCCTCAGCACGAATATTGTCGTTGGTATCTGTAAAAGAATCCAAGAAATAACGGTTCAAATTGGCGATATCACCTCCTACACGGCCCGTGAAAATCATGGATAATGTCAGGCCCTTCCAAGATAGCTCAGAATTAATACCATAATTGAATTTCGGTTCTGCCGTACCGATGATAGTCATATCGTCAGAAGTTATTTTTCCATCCGGCAACCCGTCGGGTCCACTAATATCTTTGAATCTCAAAGAACCCGGAGTAGCTTGTGGAGTATCAAATGGAGCCAGTTTTGCTTCTGCTTCATTCTGATAAACACCATCCACTACGTAGCCATAGAAGCTGCCTACCGGATAACCGGCTTTAGTGATATGTATGCTTTGGCTGAATACACCGCCACCTGCCAGATAGGAGGTTCCCAGTAACTCATTGCCACCGATATCGTCTACTTTATTACGGTTCAGGTATATGTTTCCTCCAAGAGTCCATTTTACGCGACCTGTCAGAATATCCGCACTGGCTTCCAGCTCAAATCCTTTATTGGTCATTTTTCCCATATTGTAAGGTATAGAACCGTATCCGGATGATAAAGGCAGTCCAAAATTCATCAGCATATCTTTGGTAGTACGTTGATATACATTCATGGTTACTCTAAAACGGTTGTCTATAAAACCTAAATCCAGTCCGGCATTGTAGGTAGCAGTACTTTCCCAACCTAAATTAGGATTAGCCAGCTTCCCGTTGACCATACCATGAGTCACTGCACCTCCGGAATAAGAGCGGACATGGTTCATAATGGCGAGCGGAGCAGCATAAGCAATGCTTTGGTTACCTGTAACACCATAGCTCAAACGTAGCTTAATATTAGAGATAGCAGGTATATCTTTCATGAACTTCTCTTGATTAATGCGCCAGGCTACTGCAAATGATGGAAAGAAACTCCACCTGTTTCCACTTGCCAACAAAGAAGAACCGTCGTAGCGTCCGGTTGCCGTGAAAATATAACGGTCATACAGGGTGTAGTTCATACGCCCTAAGAAAGAGGACAATTTGGTTTGAATGACTGAACTGGATTTGTCCATCGTATTCGTTCCTTCTCCGATAGCGTAGTACAACAAATCATTGCCTGCAAAATCACCTACCTGAATTGCCAGTGTCTTTCTCTGACGGTCTTCATGCGTATATCCCAAGACAGCATTGATGTGATGATGCTTCTTAAATTTACGATCATAATTAACCGTCGTTTCCAATACAATATTCTGGCGATTGTCTTCTCCACGAAATGCCATACCATGGGCACTGTTTCCAGCATTGGTACCTATTGGATAATAAGTAGAACGCGAACCGTCTGTGCGGTTGAAGCTACCGGCACCTTTCCAGGAAAGCCCTTTACCAAAGTTATATGTCAAAGATGCATTCAGTATGAAAAACCGTTGTTGAAGAATGTCTTTTAGTTCGGTCGCCATAATATAAGGATTGTCTGCCGGAACATATTCCACATTTTCATCTTCATAAATTTGATCTCCAGGCATTAATGTCGGTTTGGTAGTCAAAATACGCCGTACCATTTGGTTCATACTTGAAGATTGAGAGTGAGACGTTTGCTTCTGCTCGGTCTGTGAATAACTTGTGTTCAGTTGCAAAACTAAACGCTTGGCAAGCTCAGATTTAAGATTCAGACGGAAAGAATAACGTTCGAGTCCAGTATTCATAATAATACCTTCTTGATCGGTGTAGCCGGCAGTAATATTATATTGAGTCATTTTGTTACCACCATTGACAGCCAACTGGTGGTCCTGAGATACTGCCGTCTGGTACATTAAGTCCTGCCAGTCAGTTGAATAAATCTTATATCTTTCCAAGGCATCATCTGTATGTCTGGGAACTTTTGTACTTGGAATGACGTTTCCTTGCATATCGTAGCCGTTAGAGGTTCGATCCAATTCATTCTCAAAAAGCGCATAGTCATGAGCATTCAGTAAATTATAGCGTTTGGCAATGTTGGAAATATCTACACGGGCATTGTAGTTCACATTGACTTTTCCTTCTTTTCCCTGTTTGGTTGTGATCAGAATAACTCCGTTCGTAGCACGTGAACCATAAATAGCCGTTGCGGAAGCATCTTTCAGAACCTGGATAGATTCAATATCATTGGGATTGATGGAAGCTAGCGGGTTCATCGCCGGCTGTTGGCTCAACTCATTGGTGCCACCATTTACACTTGCTGTTGCAGCCTCTATCGGAAAACCGTCAACTACATAAAGCGGGTCTGTATTGCCTGACAGTGTAGAGACACCACGTATTTGAATATTCATACCCGCTCCGGGTGCACCACTGTTAGCTGCGATACTGACGCCCGCTATACGTCCCTGCAAGAATTGGTCGGCACTTGTGATAGGCATAATCTCAGCTTCATTCTTCATACTGACAGCACTTACCGAACCGGAAAGGTCTGATTTGCGAACGCTTCCATAGCCGATGACCACTACCTCGTCCAAATTGCGTGATGCTTCCTGCATTGTAATCGTCATCTTCCCTTTTAACTGTACCGGAACAGTTATAGTAGTAAATCCGATATACGATATCTGTAACTGGGCCTTGGGATTTTTTACTTCCAGCGAGAAGTTACCGTCAATGTCTGTAATGGTTCCGTTGTTAGCACCCTTCACTTGGATTGTAGCTCCAATGATAGGAGACTTTCCTTCATCAACTACCACACCGGAAATTTTATGAGACTGTGCTGATACGGTTGATATATATCCTAAAAAGCATATTAGTAGGACTAAGTATCTATCCGTCAACTTAAATCGAATCTTCTGTTTCATAATATTATATTCGTTATTCATTGATTGTTAAACCTTATTTTAATAAGCCCTGTAATGTCGGGTATTCACTTCCCATTTCCCAAACCGTACTGAAATTCCAGTTTGTGAATGAAGATGTGTTCTTCATTTCACTTGCAGACAGGTTCTTATAACTGGAAGAACCACCTGATATGTATGAGTCACTTCCGCTACTCTGTGACTTTCCGTCTTCGTTCAAAGAGAAACAGCTTTTCATTGTTATTTGAGAAATCTTTCCATCAGTACGATGAAACAGTCCGTTTCCGAAAGAAGCCCCGTTCGCAGTTGTCATGTCTCCTACGTTATGACAGTTTTCGATTGTCATGCCACCTCCTGCTGCTATAGTACATGTCGCTACAATTCCTGCGGCATTGCTGTTGCCATTGGTAGCTGTACCAGTGCTCTTTATCGCACCTGTATTGTAGCAATCTCTGACTATAGCATTGGTTCCACCCATACGTGCGATGATACCACTTGCCGAGCCCATCGCAGTGATAGAACCAGTATTGTAAGACTGGGATATTTCGGTATCAATAGTTGCACGACCGACAATTCCTCCTACTTGATTGTTAGCCTGAGTTCCAGAAATTTCTCCTGAATTTGCACAACCAGTCACTTTGATCAGATCATTTCCTGCTGCTCCCGCTATTGAACCGATCACACCTCCAACCGGTGATTTGCTGCTGCAAACTACATTCGCTTTATTGGTACAATATGCAACGGCAGGAGCATTGTTAGCATCACGCATTATGATTCCTACAACCCCACCGACACAACCGGCTGTCCCTTCAATAGCCGCTGTATTAGAGCAATAGGAAACTTCGCCTTTCTCGGTGAGATAACCGACAATTCCTCCGAGATAGATTTCAGCATCCGTAGTTGCAGCCGTACTGATGCTTCCCTCATTACCTGTTGTGTGGCAAGAGATAATTTTACCAGAACAGTTACCAGCAATCGCACCAACTTTGGCTTTGGCCTTGATAACAACATTCTCAATACATACATTACGTACGATACCTTCTGCACCGATAGAAGCGAACAAACCGCAATTAGTATTGGAACTTTTATTCAGCGTCCAGTTCTTTATCTTATATTGTTCGGAAGAACGTCCTGTACCGGTATCGATAATATCTCCCTTAGTTGCTTCGTATACTCCGGTGAAATTACCGTTATAAGTGTTATTGACCAGTTCTGTACTGATAGGTGCCATATCTATGCCTGTAAGGTCAATATCTACAGTCTGTTTGTAGTTCTTATCAAGATACTTGCTGACGTTCCTCAAATGACGGGGCTTCGTGATAATATATTCAGATCCTTTTTCTCCGTCTCCGCTGGTCTCGTCAAACAGATTGTGTGCCTCTATAATTTCACTTCCCATCTGAGCTACAGTTCCTCCGCCAATGTTTGCGTAAGAGAATAACTGAATAGAAACCATTCCTACATATCCTTTCCAGTCAATAACATCCAGATTGTAAGATGCCGTTCCCGAAGGAATATCGATTGTGTTTTCGTTCTGGTCTGCAATGACTTTCAGCTTATAACCGTCCACACCGGTAATTTCATTCCATGAAAGCAGGAAATCGTTGTGATCATCCAAGGTAATGACAGGAGCTTCCAGTTTGTCGGCCTGAATGACAGGAATACTCAGACTCTTGTCGGCAGCTGTAAAAACCAAACTGGCTTTACGTACCACTTCTGTCGTATTACTCTCGGTAGTGACTTTCAAAGTGGCTGTTCCTTTTCCTGTAACAGGAGTTACTGTACACCATGTAACCGGAGTATGGGTCGTTTCATCCACTACTTCGACATTCCATTCTACCGCATTGGTTTGTAGAGTAATATCCTTTTCACCTCCTCCAATGTTATATTGCAGTTCTTTAGAGTCCGCAGCCAAAGAAGTTTCGCTGGCTTCTTGCTCCACAGTTACTATCTTTATCTCCTGCGATTCATTGATAAGAAAAGTCAGTTCTGCCGTACGAGGTTCATTCCATGGATTCTCAGAATACGAAATAGGCACTTGGGAATATTTGAACCCTTCTGTTTCTGATACGCTGCACCATGCTTGTGAACTACTTAACGTCCATTTATCATCAGATATCACTTTCAATATATAGGTTCCCTCTGGTCCCGGTACTTGTAGAGGGGACTGAGTGAGCTCGTTTAAGGTCAAATAAGTTTCAGCGACCTTTGCATCCGGTTCGGGATATACAATATCTTCTTGTTGACACCCCACGAAACATACAGCAGTCAGCATGATGACGGCTAGTTTACGATACTTATTTTTCATATGTTATAAATTAAAGATTATAATTCAAATACTTCTTATTTGAGATATTCTTCTACAGGAGTATACCATTTGCCAACCTTGAATTCGATCTCACTTTCTACTCCGATATGATCTGCCATTTTTTGGTAATCATGAATCATTCGGTTCAGTATTTCAGGCTCCTTATCTGCGAGATTCCACATTTCAGTAGGATCATTCTTCAAGTTGTATAGCCTCCATTTCGGCTCTTTATATTCCTGCACTATTTTCCATTCTCCGTCACGCAGCATTTTGTTGCCTTCGTGTTCCACAATGGTCAGTTTGTTTTGCTTCACCGATTCTCCCTTTAATAAAGGCAGTAAAGATATACCTTCCATTGGAGGTACTTTATGACCACCGCGTGAAGAGGGGTAAGTAGCGCCTGTAAGTTTCACCAAAGTAGGCATGATATCTACTATATGTCCGTAATTGTCTTTTTGAATAGTGCCGTTCAGACTTTTATCAATTCCATTCGGATAGGAAACAATAAAAGGTGTGTTGCAACCTCCTTCATGACCGTGATGTTTGTACAAGAAGAATGGTGTATTAGCAACGTCTGCCCAGGCAGCACCCAGAAAAACTGTACTCCCCGCTGAACCGGGATTTTTTCCAGCAAATTGTCCTTCTATGCCCGGTTCTCCATTTCCACCATTGTCCGAAAGGAGGATAATCAGGGTATTATCCAGCACACCTTTTTCTTTTAAATGTTCTACCACACGCCCGATACTCCGATCTACTTCCTCAATAACAGCTGCATAAATAGCCATCTGCATGTCATAGCGCTCCTTTTCTTCTTGAGTCAGTGAATCCCATTCCGGAACCTTGGGATTACGAGGTGTTAACTGATCAGGACGCTCGAATAACCCTAATTCTAATTGCTTTTTGAATCGTGCATTACGCACATCTTCCCATCCCTTCATATATTTTCCCTTATATTTATTGATGGTTTCTACAGGAGCCTGCAAGGGAAAATGTGCAGCATTATGTGCCAGATACCAAAAGAAGGGCTGTTTTTCTCCAATAGCTTCATCAATAAACCTTAATCCAAAATCTGTCCACAAATGAGTAGAATACCAATTTTCAGGTAAACGATCATCATTAAATCCAATTTCTTCATCATTCAAATAAAGATTTCGTTGGTTGGTTCTTTCTTTTTTATTCTTCTTCAATGATTTGTCAGAAGAAAAATAATAGCCACCAAACGGAGCGTTCAGTGAACGGTCAAATCCTCTACTTATTGGAGTAACACCTTGAAAATATCCTAAATGCCATTTACCTGTCATGACATTAAAATATCCGGCTGTTTTCAATGCTTCAGGCAAGAAAACATTATTCTCATTTGGATATCCTTGATATGCCGGATAACCCGGTACTTTCCCTAAAGCACCATTCCCAACTTGATGAGGATATAAACCAGTAATCAACGAAGCCCTGGTTGGCGCACTTCGAGCTTGATTATAGAAATGCCGCAATCTAATGCCATTTTCAGCAAGCCGATCTATATTAGGAGTATTTATTTCCGAACCATAACATCCGAAATCAGAGTATCCAACATCATCCAATAATATTAGGACAATATTAGGTTTTGATACATTCTGTTGAGCCAACACAGGACAGGCACCTATTGACGCACCAAGTGTTAACATAAAAGTATGATCTATTCTTTTCATAGCTATCTATTATTTTTTATTATTTGGAAAAGGTATTAAAACTTTTATCTCAGCTGCCCATACAGTCCATTTGTCCGATAACAGCTTAAGGATATCCGGATGAGAAGCTGACAAATCGCAAACCTCCACGCGGTCTTTCCCGATATCATATAGTTCCCAGACTTTCCCTTCCTGATCCCATACCGCTTTCCAGTTTTTCCAACGAACAGCCCTGTTTCCCTGATGTTCCCAATACATATATTCATGAATGGAAGAAACTTTTCCTTTTATAGCTGACATAAGATCAGTGCCCACTAAAGGATGTATCTTATTACCATTGTGAAAGGTAGAAGGATATGTGGCGCCAGTTACATTCAGTATGGTCGGCATAATATCCGGAAGATATCCGGGAACGTGACACCATGTATTTTCAAAACCTTTCAAACGATTTTTCCATGTAATTATCAACGGAGTAGATATTCCCCCTTCGTATGCACGCTGTTTGTACTTTCTGAATGGAGTATTTGAGGTTTGAGCCCAAGCTTTGCCATACGAAGGATGACCGCTTACCGCCGGATTATTGATATCTTTTTGCTTGCCACCACCAAGTTCATTATGCGGTTCGGCACACGCCCCGTTATCAGACATGAAAAAGATCAAAGTATTATCCAACTTTCCACTCTTTTTCAGGCTCTCAATCAGTTTTCCTATATTATAATCCATACAATGCACTTGTGCAGCATAAACAGCCATTCTATAAGCAGTATAATCTTTTTCTGCATCAGAGAGCTCTTCCCACTGACGATTCTCCCATTCAGCAAAACCAATCTCTGAGTCGATTATTCCTAAATCGGCCATACGTTTATGACGTTCTTTACGAATTTGGTCCCAGCCTTTCGTACGATACAGTTCATAATATTTCTCTATATCTGCTTCTTTAGCTTGTAAAGGCCAATGCGGAGCATTATATGCTAAATATAAGAAAAAGGGAGCATTATCTTTTTGTTCATTTATAAAATTAACAGCATAGTCTGTAAACGCATCGGTAGTATAATAAGGTGCCTCGGGCGCAGGTAACTTGTCGTTGCCTAGGACCAATCCTCTTTCACCTTCTGGCCTCAGATAACTGCAAGCCCCTGCCAATATACCATAAAAGCGTTCAAAACCACGCTGCAAAGGCCATTTTTCCATGCCATGCATCCCTAAATGCCATTTGCCCGTCATATAGGTATGGTAACCTGAACTTTTAAGAACTTCGGCAATAGTCACACAATTACGGTTCAAAGCCCCCCTATATTCAGCAACACCCCAGTCCTTCGGATCTTTATCGACATTTTTAAAAGGATCTTCTGACATCCATCCTATCCCAGCTTGATGTTGATACAAACCAGTCATAAGACTTGCCCGGGTTGGGCAGGAACGAGAAGTATTATAAAATTGAGTCAGCCGGATTCCCTGTAACGCCAAACTATCAATATGCGGGGTTTCTATCTCGCTACCATAACACCCGATATCGGAATAACCCATATCATCTGCCAATATCATAACTATGTTCGGACGCTCTTGTCCCGAAAGATTTCCAAACTGTAAAAAGGATAAAGCAACTATGCCTCCTATTCTTTTTCGAGATATAAAATTACCATCCATCATAATACATATTGTTTTATATACTTCTATTATTTCCACATTGGCTTGATAACATTTTCTTTATCAATCGTAATACTATATACGTCATTTTCCTTCTTTAAGATTAACGGAACAATGCGTGTCTTACGCGGCTGCACAATTGAATCTGAATGATGGACATGATATACATAGTAATATCTTCCGTCCAAACCTTTAAACAAATCCCCATGTCCGGAACCATTTTCGTGGACGATGTTTCGATGAATGATAGGATTGTTTGCATGCTTCTTCCACGGACCATAAGGAGACGCAGACGTAGCATATCCCACGGCATAATCTATGTTCCTGAAATGATTGGCAGAATAAAATAAATAATATAAATCATCGAGTTTGACAACAGTAGGACCTTCCATTACTGGTGCCGATTTATAATTAGATGTTCTTTCCCATGCCTCCGTATTATCGAAACACTTTTTCAGAGTTTCGGGCTTAATACAGCCTTTCTGCAAGTCAAATTCAGCTACCCACAGATAATTGCCTTTGTTGAAACGTACATGATACAGGTAGTACTTTCCATCTGAATCTTTGAATAGAAATGAATCGATATTTTTGGCTGTCTCGTCAATAGGACGTATGGTGTCTTGTCTGAATGGACCATATACAGAGTTGGAGGATGCCAGTGCAGTATGTTCATTAGCCGTATATGTCAGATAATACCTATTTCCTTCTTTAAATAATTGCGGAGCCCAGAATCCTCTTTCACCATAAGCGGAATCTCCCTTGCGTAGTATCAACAGAAGAGTATCTCCATTAGCAGTCTTCCATTCCTTCAAATCTGTAGATTCGAATATAGCAAATCCATTAGGTTCTCTATTGCGCGTACCTGTCAGATAATACTTGCCATTTTCCACAAATATAGTCGGATCTGCAAAGGTTATTTCATTCAATTTACCGTCTGTTTTTTCTTCTTTTGCAGTCTTGCAACATACACAAGCTAAAATGGTGAATGTCGCCAATAAAAATTGGATGAGTGTTTTCATATGATTCTAAAGAGTTAAACGTTATTTATGTATGATTATCATGTAGCAAAAGTAAAAGAAAAAAGGTGTAGACGATAGAAAATATGTTTTATTATGAGCATACATGTTCAGAAACTATCCTTCTACACCAATTCCTACAAAACAATCTAATACCTAATCAATAAAATACTTCCCCAAAAGAATTATCGGACTTATTTTAATGGTTCTTCTTCTACTTCACTGCGATAATAACCATCCACTTCGGCAAAGAAATTTTGTTTCAGAGAATCCAGAAGTTCGGGGTGTTGGGCCGCCTCGTTCTGATGTTGAGTCCGGTCGGCTTTTACATTGAACAATCCGTATTCACCCAGGTTGCCTAATTCATTTCCGGTCAGGTTGCGTTCGGAACCTTTATAAGGAGGCATCATGATCCAGTCGCCCGAACGGTAAGCCATACGTCCCTGTGCTTCCAATACTACATCTTTGCGGGCAGTTGAAGCTTTTCCGAAGAAAGCATCGAGGTAATTCCGGCTATCCAGCCCTTCCGGCAAATCGGCATGTACCATTGAACCCAAAGAAGCAAGGATATCCACCTGGCAAACCAGCGCATCGGATACAACCGGCTGAATCTTTCCTTTCCAATAAACAAACAAAGGAATATGCGTACCGCCATCAAACAGACTGTACTTACCTCCGCGAAGTCCTCCTGCAGGAAGATGATTGCCTGCCAACTCCGGAGCACCGTCTTTGTAACCGTCATTCAATACAGGACCATTATCGCTGGAGAAGATAATCAGTGTGTTTTCCAACAATCCTTCTTTCTCCAGGTGAGCAAGCAATTCACCGACACACCAGTCCGCCTCAACGATAGCATCACCACGAGGCCCCATGGTTGTTTTGCCCACAAAACGCTGGTGGGGAGCGCGGGGTACATGAGGTTCGTGCAGGCCGTAGTACAAGAAGAAGGGAGCATCCTTGTGTTCGGTTACAAAATTCTTCACCTTATCTACAAAATAGTCGGCCATGTCCTCGTCTTTCCAACGGGCTTTCTGGCCGCCTTTCATATAACCGATACGGGGTATTCCGTTTACTATGGAGTTATTGTGTCCGTGTGCCCACTGCATCTTCAGCATCTCCGGGTGAGAGATGGCAGTCGGTTCTCCTTCAAAATTCTTCTCGTAACTTACTTCGATGGGATCAGCCGGATCGAGTCCCACGACATCGCCGTTTTCCACGTAAACGGTCGGCACACGGTCATTGGTTGCCGCAATCAGGCAAGAGTAATCGAAACCGATTTCCCTGGCACCCGGTTTGACGGTTTCATTCCAGTTGACATTCCCGTCGCCCATACCCAAATGCCATTTTCCGATAGCTCCGGTCACATAACCACATTGCTGCATCATCTTCGGCAAAGTGAACTGATGCTCATTGATGATAAGAGGAGCATCGCCGGGCAGGATTTTTGCATCCTTATTTTTCCACGGATACATTCCGGTCATCAAGGCATAACGACTGGGAGTAGACGTCGCCGAAGTGGCATATCCATTCGTGAAGCAGACTCCTCCATGAGCCAGACTGTCGATATTCGGGGTATGAATGGTAGTCGATCCATAAGCGCTGACATCGCCAAATCCCAGATCATCGGCAAGAATCACAATCACATTCGGTTTCTCTTCTACTTGCTGCGAGGTACAACCTACCAAAGACAATGTAGGAACAAGATAGATTAATTTTTTCATCATATTATGCAGTTAATAACGATGCAAATTTAGCCACCGCTTATCTATTTATATAGAACAAATGTTTAATAATGGGGAGTCATGTCCATCCTATACTTATTCCAGCTAAACAAGGCATGAAAATGCGTGTGATGAATTGGAATATAATAGAATTCGAAATGATAGCATAAGCCCTGTCAATGTTCTATTTTTAATATTCTGCAGGGAAATAGCCGATTAGAAAGTAACAAACTAGAAAACAAACTGCATAAACAAACGCATGAGCATACAAAAAACAGTCTAAATATTGCATAAAACCAAACAAGATATACATCTTTCTCTATTCAGAAACCGTTCATTGCTTTAAAACCAACGAAGTGTTCCTCGGTGTACATCGACTTGTTCCTCACCGAGGAAGCTATCGCTCCCCGGTGAGGAAGATAAAAATGGACTATTAAGAAGTATTTTCTCTCTAGTTTATCATAACATATCGGAAAGGGGAAAATAACAAAATGATTAGTTATTCAGACATCCACTCTCCGAATAACAAAAAATAATCAAAAATCTATCACAGTTTGATTAGTATATTCTTAAAACAGCGGAAACAGAGAATCACGTAATAACAAATGCATGGCATTTTCCTGCTTTTCTTTACCAAAGATTTATATCCTTCTCCAGTGATTAAATATTCCTTTTTCTAAGAATCATCGTTTTTTAAGGGATGACTATATAGCTTAGAATAGAGGTTGTGCTTAGCAACAAAAACTGTAATAGTACACAGTACAGTCGAATAAGATATTACCAGATTCTGACAAGATTGGGTAATGTCTTATTTTTATAATGAGGAAAATTGTTACCTTTGTTATATCTTATATTTACAATAAGATCAAATCTAATTTTTCCTCTTATGAAAATAATTAAAGCCGCCCGCATCGTTATCCTCATTACCGGACTAGTAGTAGCCGGAGTGTTCTTTTCATCCCCTGTTTCTGCCCAGGATATTTCGGGAACCTGGCATGGAAAACTTTCCATTCCCACCGGTTCATTGACTATTGTATTCCATATCAGTCAAACAGAACAGGGAACTTATGTGACGACATTGGACAGCCCCGACCAGGGAGCTAACGGCATAAAGACGCAGACTACTTCTTTCAATGATTCTATATTGACGATCCAGATACCCATTATCCATGCCTCTTACAAAGGAAAATTGGATAGTAATCAAACAATCAGTGGGACGTTTACACAGGGAATGCCTATTCCATTGAATTTGGAAAAGGGAGAAGCCGGTCGCCCCAAGCGCCCGCAGGAGCCTCAACCGCCTTTCCCTTACAAAAGCGAAGAGGTCATTGTGAAGAATGAGCAGGATGGCATCAATCTTGCCGGAACATTGACTCTTCCCCAAAAGGGAACTAAGTTTCCGACAGTGGTTATGGTGACAGGGAGCGGTGCACAGAACCGGGATGAAGAAATCATGGGACACAAACCTTTCCTCGTCATCGCCGATTATCTGACCCGGAACGGAATTGCCGTACTTAGGTGTGATGATAGGGGAACTGCCGCTTCACAAGGTAATCATGCAACAGCTACCAATGAGGATTTTGCCACAGATACGGAGGCTGCTATCAATTATCTGCGCAGCAGAAAAGAAATTAATGCGAAGAAAATCGGTATCATCGGACATAGTGCGGGCGGAATCATTGCATTCATCGTTGCAAAAAAAGATCCGTCGATCGCATTTGTCGTTTCATTGGCAGGGGCCGGTGTGAAAGGCGACAGTCTGATGTTGAAGCAGGTAGAGTTAATATCTAAGTCCCAGGGAATGCCGGATGCAGTCTGGCAAGGGATGAAACCGTCTATACGAAACAGGTACGCCATACTGCAACAAACGGATAAGACTCCCGAAGAGTTACAGAAAGAATTATATGCAGACATTACCCAAACAATGTCTCCCGAACAGCTGAAAGATTTAAATACCATCCAGCAGATATCTGCACAAATCAGTTCGATGACTTCTCCGTGGTATCTGCATTTTATGCGATATGATCCGGCCGAAGACTTGAAGGAACTAAAATGTCCGGTTCTGGCACTAAACGGAGAAAAAGACATTCAAATGGATGCCGCCATGAACCTGACCGCCATCCAAGAAAGAATCACTGGAAATGGAAATACAAATGTAACTATCAAAGCCTATCCCTACTTAAACCATCTGTTTCAGACTTGCGAAAAAGGAACACTGGCAGAATACGGGCAACTGGAGGAAACCATCAGCCCGGAAGTTTTAAAAGATATCGCGGAATGGATTCTAAAGCAAACGAAATAGTCGCTTTATCCATCTTCCAACCTCCCGGCAATCATCTTGCTACACACTAGCATTGTATAAATTGATTTAAATCAAAATCGTCCGGTCTGAACTCACCTTGAAAGATTTTGTTTTACCTTTGCAGCCGAAATAAAAAAAGCGGCAGGTAAAAAGGTAAAAAGCAACAGGTATTAGGTAAAGTTTGGTATGAAGAAGAGTCTTATTGCATTGGCGTTCGGTACACTGGGATTGGGTATTGCCGAATTTGTGATGATGGGAATTTTGCCCGATGTGGCAAAAGATTTAGGTATTAGTATTCCTACCGCAGGGCATTTCATATCTGCTTATGCATTAGGAGTCTGTGTCGGTGCCCCTGTACTGACATTGGCCCGCAAATATCCATTAAAACATATTCTGTTGGTATTAGTTACCTTGATTATGATAGGTAACATCTGTGCGGCTATGGCTCCCAATTACTGGGTGCTACTCGTTGCCCGTTTCATCTCCGGCTTACCTCATGGCGCATACTTCGGAGTAGGCTCTATTGTTGCCGAGAAACTGGCCGATAAAGGTAAAGGCTCGGAAGCCGTCTCCATCATGATTGCGGGAATGACCATTGCCAACCTATTCGGTGTACCTCTGGGAACTTCTTTAAGTACCATGCTTTCCTGGCGTGCCACCTTCCTCTTAGTCGGCATTTGGGGAATTGTTATCATGTACTATATCTGGCGATGGGTTCCCCATGTAGAAGGTTTGCAGGATACCGGCTTTAAAGGGCAGTTCCGTTTTCTTAAAACTCCGGCTCCGTGGTTGATTCTCGGTGCTACAGCCTTAGGAAACGGCGGTGTATTCTGTTGGTATAGCTACATCAATCCGCTGCTTACCCATGTGTCCGGCTTCTCTGCAGAAAGCATTACGCCTTTAATGATCCTTGCCGGTTTCGGTATGGTGATGGGAAACCTGATTAGTGGCCGTCTCTCCGACCGTTACACTCCCGGAAAGGTGGGAACTGCCGCACAAGCACTCATCTGCATGATGTTATTGCTTATTTTCTTCCTTTCTCCATACAAATGGGCAGCCGCCCTGTTAATGTGCCTTTGTACGGCTGGACTGTTTGCTGTATCCAGTCCGGAACAGATATTGATTATCCGTGTAGCAAAAGGAGGAGAAATGTTGGGAGCAGCCTGCGTACAGGTTGCGTTCAATCTCGGAAACGCCATCGGTGCCTATGTAGGCGGACTGGCTGTTAGTGGCGGATACCGTTATCCTGCCCTGACAGGTGTACCGTTTGCCTTGATCGGATTCACTTTGTTCTTGATTTTTTATAAGAAATACCAGGCAAAATACTAAAACTCTATCAAAATACCTATCTTTGCAGTCAGATTATCGATAACTAAATAAAACGAAATAGATAAATGGCATTGCAATGTGGTATTGTCGGACTACCGAACGTGGGTAAGTCGACTCTTTTCAACTGTTTGTCGAACGCAAAGGCACAAGCGGCAAACTTCCCTTTCTGTACAATTGAACCGAATGTAGGTGTAATTACCGTTCCTGACGAACGTCTGAACGCACTGGCTGAATTGGTACATCCCCAACGAATTGTTCCTACAACTGTAGAAATCGTAGATATCGCCGGACTGGTGAAAGGCGCAAGCAAAGGTGAAGGACTGGGAAACAAGTTCCTAGCCAATATCCGTGAAACAGATGCAATCATCCACGTGCTCCGTTGTTTCGATGACGACAACGTGACACATGTAGACGGTAGCGTAAACCCCGTCCGTGACAAAGAAATCATCGACTACGAACTTCAATTGAAGGACTTGGAAACGATTGAAAGCCGTATCCAGAAAGTACAGAAACAGGCGCAGACGGGTGGAGACAAAGCTGCAAAGTTAGCTTATGATGTACTTGTCCAATACAAAAATGCTCTGGAACAGGGTAAATCTGCACGTACAGTGACTTTCGAAACGAAAGACGAACAAAAGATTGCTCACGAACTGTTCTTATTGACCAGCAAACCGGTGATGTACGTTTGCAACGTTGATGAAGCAAGCGCAGTGGGTGGCAACAAATACGTAGATATGGTGCGTGAAGCTGTAAAAGACGAGGATGCTCAAATCCTGATTGTTGCAGCCAAGACAGAAGCGGACATTGCCGAACTGGAAACGTACGAAGACCGCCAGATGTTCCTTGCCGAAGTAGGCTTGGAAGAATCGGGCGTAGCACGCCTTATCAAATCAGCTTATAAACTATTGAATCTTGAAACCTATTTCACAGCCGGCGTGCAGGAAGTACGCGCCTGGACTTACGAAAAGGGATGGAAAGCTCCTCAATGTGCTGGTGTTATCCATACTGACTTTGAAAAAGGTTTTATCCGTGCCGAAGTTATCAAATACGAGGACTATATTCAATACGGATCGGAAGCAGCTGTGAAAGAAGCCGGAAAGTTGGGTGTGGAAGGAAAAGAATATATAGTGCAGGACGGAGACATCATGCATTTCCGTTTCAATGTGTGATTATCAGTCATCACCAACGACTCATTAATTATTAATTCGCTAATAACATGAAGTATCTCATCGCAGGAACTGGAGGTGTAGGCGGCAGTATCGCAGGATTTTTGTCGCTGGCAGGCAAAGATGTAACCTGTATTGCCCGTGGTGCTCATTTGCAAGCAATACAAACGGATGGTTTAAAACTGAAGTCGGATTTAAAAGGCGAACATACGCTCCAGGTTCCGGCAACTACCGCTGAAGAATTCAATGGAAAAGCGGATGTGATATTTGTATGCGTAAAAGGTTACTCGGTCGATTCTATTGTAGAACTCATTCAAAGAGCCGCTCACAAAGACACGGTTGTCATCCCCATACTGAATGTGTATGGAACAGGACCGCGGATACAGAAACTTGTTCCGGGAGTTACCGTTCTGGATGGTTGCATCTATATTGTGGGGTTTGTATCCGGCACAGGAGAAATCACCCAGATGGGGAAAATATTCCGGTTAGTGTATGGCGCTCATCGCGGCACTATCGTTAAACCCGGATTACTGGAAGCCATCCAACAGGATTTGCAGGAAGCAGGTATCAAAGTAGACCTTTCACCGGATATCAACCGGGATACATTTATCAAATGGTCGTTTATTTCTGCAATGGCTTTAACAGGGGCATACTACGATGTTCCGATGGGTGAAGTTCAAAAACCGGGAAAGATACGGAATACATTCATCGGACTCACTACAGAGAGCGCTGCTTTAGGAAAGAAGCTAGGTGTGGAATTTCCGGAAGACCCTGTCACTTACAATCTGAAAGTCATCGATAAACTGGATCCCGAAAGCACTGCTTCCATGCAGAAAGATCTGGCACGCGGACACGAATCCGAGATACAGGGACTGCTTTTCGATATGATTGCAGCAGCCGAAGAACAAGGGATTGACATACCGACCTACCGGATGGTTGCAGAAAAATTCAAAGAATAGCCACTAGAGAAAGAATGAAACCTATTAAATAAATAATACTACCAAGCCTATGTATTCACTTCTCAACATCAACTGGAACCCGAATCCCGAACTATTCAACCTGTTCGGTATTTCTATCCGTTATTACGGATTATTGTGGGCAGTAGGAATATTCTTTGCTTATGTTATTGTTCACTACCAGTTCCGGGATAAAAAGATAGAAGAAAAGAAGTTTGATCCGCTTTTCTTTTACTGTTTCTTTGGTATTCTAATCGGCGCCCGTCTGGGACACTGTTTATTCTATGATCCGGGATACTATCTGTCACATTTCTGGGAAATGATTCTTCCCATCAAGTTTATGCCGGATGGAAACTGGAAGTTTACCGGATACGAGGGATTGGCCAGCCATGGTGGCACACTAGGATTGATAATCGCACTTTGGCTGTATTGCCGTAAGACAAAGCTCCATTATATGGATGTATTGGATATGATTGCCGTAGCCACTCCAATCACAGCCTGTTTCATCCGCCTTGCCAACCTGATGAACTCCGAAATCATCGGCAAGCCGACTGATGTACCCTGGGCGTTTATATTCGAGCGTGTAGATATGCAGCCCCGTCATCCGGGACAACTTTACGAGGCTATCGCCTATCTTATCCTATTCTTCATCATGATTTATCTGTACAAGAATTACAGTAAGAAACTGCACCGCGGTTTCTTCTTCGGACTTTGTTTGACTTACATCTTTGTCTTCCGCTTCTTCATCGAGTTCCTGAAAGAGAACCAAGAAGCATTTGAAGACCACATGATGTTCAATATGGGCCAATGGTTAAGCGTTCCATTTATCATCATAGGCGTTTATTTCATGTTCTTCTATGATCGGAAGAAAGTAGACATATCATAGATATAGAAACTTGGGGAGCGGACAGGAAAAGCAATCACCAAAGAAGGCAAATTAGTAATGCCTATCGCTATGACCATTCATCATGGATTTGTAGACGGGCATCATCTTTCATTGTTTTACAGGAAAGTAGAAGAGTTACTAAAATAAAGCACAAACAAGGATTATCATTCTCCCCCATTGCTTCATATTACAGACTTTAAATTAAGGGGAAATAATTATTTCCCCCTGACTATCTTCTTGATATCATTCAGCTTATTCAATGCTTCAATCGGAGTGAGATTATTCACATCCAAATTCAGAATCTCATCACGAATCTGGCAGAGAATCGGATCATCCAGTTGGAAGAAACTTAACTGCATCCCTCCACGGTTCTCGCTCACTTCCGTCAACGGTTTACCGGAAATTCCTTGTTGGCGATTGTCAGATTCAAGCTGCTTCAGTATCTCATTGGCACGTTTCACAATACTTTTCGGCATACCGGCCATCTTTGCCACGTGAATACCGAAAGAGTGCTCACTACCACCCCGCTCCAGCTTACGAAGGAAGATTACCTTATTATCAACTTCTTTCACCGATACATTATAATTCTTGATACGTTTGAAGGATTTCTCCATCTCATTCAACTCATGATAATGCGTAGCAAATAAGGTACGTGCTTTAGCTTTCGGATGCTCATGGATATGCTCTACGATTGCCCAAGCAATGGAAATACCGTCATAAGTAGACGTACCACGACCCAACTCATCAAACAACACTAGACTTCGGGAAGAAACATTGTTTAGAATATCTGCCGCTTCATTCATCTCTACCATGAATGTTGATTCTCCGACCGATATATTATCACTCGCTCCTACACGAGTGAATATCTTGTCTACCAAACCGATGTGCGCACTCTCCGCAGGAACAAAGGAACCGATTTGAGCCAATAGCGTAATTAATGCTGTCTGACGTAAAAGCGCAGACTTACCGGCCATGTTCGGACCTGTAATAATAATAATCTGCTGCGTAGTATTGTCTAGCATCACATCATTGGCAATATACTTCTCACCGATAGGAAGCTGTTTCTCAATCACCGGGTGACGCCCCTGGCGAATATCCAATACATCATTATCTTCAATAATCGGACGGATATAACGATTCTCACGAGCCACATTGGCGAATGACAACAGACAGTCCAGGCGGGCAATCTGATTCGCATTAATCTGTATCTGGGGAATAAACTCCGTCAATGCCTGTACCAAATCCGTATATAGCTGCGTTTCCAGCACCAGAATCTTATCTTCCGCCCCTAAAATCTTCTCTTCATATTCTTTCAATTCCTGCGTGATATAACGCTCTGCGTTGACCAACGTCTGTTTACGAATCCATTCGGGCGGAACTTTATCCTTATGTACATTACGGACTTCAATATAATAACCGAACACATTATTGTAAGCCACTTTCAAACTCGGAATACCCGTCCGTTCGCTTTCGCGCTGCTGTATCTGAAGCAGATAATCCTTTCCCGAATACGAAATCCGGCGTAGTTCGTCCAAATCCGCATTCACCCCGTCTTGAATCACTCCCCCCTTATTAACAGCCAACGGCGGGTCATTCTTAATCTCTTTGGCAATCCGGTCGCGAATAGTGACACAAAGGTTCAACTGCTCCCCTATCCAGTTCAGACTTGCGTTATCGGCCTGGATACATGCCAACTTTATCGGCTCGATAGCCTGCAAAGCCACCTTCAACTGAACCACCTCACGAGGTGATACACGCCCTACAGCAACTTTGGAAATGATACGCTCCAAATCGCCTATCAGATGCAGCTGCTCTTCAATCAGTTCCTTAAAGTCCGGTTGACGGAAGAAATACTCTACCACATTCAACCGTTCGTCAATCGGCTTCTTATCCTTCAAAGGAAAGACCATCCAGCGCTTCAGCAAACGTGCTCCCATCGGGCTGATTGTCCGGTCGATGACATTCAGCAAACTACTTCCGCCATCATTCATATTGCCAATCAACTCAAGGCTACGCACCGTAAACTTATCCAGACGAACGTATTTGTCTTCCTCAATACGGGCCAAAGAAGTGATATGTCCAATCTGTGTATGCTGCGTCATCGTGAGGTATTGCAGGATAGCGCCGGAAGCAATGATACCATTCTTCAAGTGTTCCACGCCGAAACCTTTCAGGTTCTTCGTCTCAAAATGCTTCAGCAACTTCTCACGGGCAGTAGTCTCCGTAAATACCCAGTCATCAAGCTCGAAGGTAAAGAACTTGCTGCCGAAATTCCCCTCAAACATCAAACGTTTGCCACGTTCAAAAAGAATTTCCTTCGGGGCGAAGTTGTTCAACAGTTTATCAATATAATCAAAAGGTCCTTCTGCAGTTAGAAATTCACCGGTAGAAATATCAAGAAAGGCAACCCCACAGGAAGCTTTACCGAAATGAACGGCAGCCAGGAAGTTATTTTCTTTATAATTCAAGACATTATCATTGATAGAAACACCGGGAGTCACCAGTTCGGTAATGCCACGTTTCACCAATTTTTTCGTCATTTTCGGATCTTCCAACTGGTCACAGATAGCGACACGCTTTCCGGCGCGAACCAATTTCGGAAGATAAGTGTCGAGAGCGTGATGTGGGAATCCCGCCATCTCAACAGTCTTTCCTTTTCCGTTAGCACGTTTTGTCAATGTGATTCCTAATATTTCCGATGCAACGATGGCATCCGTAGAATATGTTTCATAAAAGTCACCGCAACGAAACAGCATCACTGCATCCGGATGTTTTGCCTTCAAATCCAGAAACTGTTTCATCATCGGGGTGAGGACGATTTCTTCTTCGTTCACGGTTCTCTCCTTTTCTTTTTTATTTAGGGTAAACAATTGCAATATCTTTGCAAAGATAACGGTTTTTCGGCAGAGAATCAATGGCATTCTCCAATTCAATTTTCACAATTAGTGTTGCATACCATCAAAAAAAGAGGGTTTATTTCTTAACAAGTAGGAGAAAAATATTAAAACGTGTTATAAAACATACTATTTTTCTTGGATAATTTGCTAATTTCCCAATAGTCCGTATCTTTGCAATGTGTTTTTCATAGTATTAGATTTAAGGTTAACAAAGGTTGGAGCAAGGCGTTGCTCCTTTTTTTATGTCCGTACGTTTCACTTCCCCATAAATTGCAGTCAAATCCTCTTTATTTTACCGAGCCTTTCTTTCTGCCTGATAGACTCCAAATATAATGCAACCTGCTCCCAATAATGTAATCCACGTGATTTGTTCGTGAAGAATGATTACGGATGCCACCATTGTCACCAACGGATTGAGATAGATATAATTGGAAGCTCTAACAGTTCCCAACTGTTTTAAGACCACATTCCAGAGGACATAACATATCAAGGAAGCCAGAACAGCCAGAAACAAAAGATTGGATAATACAATCGGTTTTAAAAGTATGTCAAGATCCGGTTGTAGCGGATGAAGAAGAAAGGCGGGAAGTATGGTCAATACTCCATAAAAGAATATCTTGCGAGTGATAAATACAGTGGGGTAACGCCCCGTCATTTTCTTTATCACCAAACTATAAAATGCCCACGACAGGGCAGCAAGTAAAGTAAGCAAATCCCCTACCGGAGATAATTTAAGTACAAAACTACCGTTGAAGACCACCAGTCCCACTCCGATTAAAGCTAATATGGAACCATAAACCAAACCTTTGGTGGCTTTTTCACTCTTATAAAAGAGAAGGGAAAGAATGGTGGTAAGCAAAGGAGCTGTGCAAATGATGAAAGCTACATTAGATGCTTGCGTGATTCCCAAAGCTGTATTCTCGGTAAAGAAATAGAGTGAGCCACCGAAAAGACCTCCTGCCATCAACCAAAGTTCGTCTTTCCAATTACCCGCAAACAGACGTTTGGGAGAAATCACCCAAATGCCCAGATAAGCAATGAGAAAACGATAAAAGAATATCTCTTGAGGGGTCAGTCCGTGATTAATCAGTACTTTGGTTGATATAAAGGTCAGTCCCCAGATAGCAACTACAAGTATCGCAATCAGATGGTAATATCCATGCTTCAATTCCATAGTGATGGTGATGTTTTTTAATAGAGTGCAAAGATAGCGAGAAGTTATGGAATGTTTGTTTGGAGAAGTAACAAAAAGCCCGTACCTTTGTTTATGTTCAAAGAAAGCTCCTAAAATAAGGAATAAGTTATGGAAAAATATACAGCACCGGACAGAAAACGTATCCCCTATGGCATGATGAACTTTGCAGTAATCCGCCGCGACGACTGTTATTATGTAGACAAAACCCGGTTTATACCCATGATAGAAGAGGCGGACAAGTTTTTCTTCTTTATTCGCCCGCGCCGTTTCGGTAAAAGTCTCACAGTAAGTATGTTGCAGCACTATTATGATATACTTGCCAAGGATAAATTCGAAGCGCTGTTTGGCGACCTTTACATCGGAAAGCATCCTACGCGCGACCGGAACAGCTATCTGGTACTATACCTCAACTTCTCCGGAATAGTAGGCGAACTGCACAACTATCGCAAGGGACTGGACGCGCATTGCCAAACAATGTTCGACTACTTCTGTGACATTTACGCCGACTATCTCCCCAAAGGCATCAAGGAAGAACTCGACAAAAAAGAAGGAGCTGTCGAACAATTTGAATACCTGTTCACAGAATGTAATAAGACCAACCAACGTATTTACCTCTTTATTGACGAATACGATCATTTCACCAATGCCATTCTCTCTGATATAGAGAGCCTGCACCGTTATACGGACGAAACGCATGGCGAAGGTTATCTGCGTGCCTTCTTCAATAAAATTAAAGCCGGAACCTATTCCAGCATTGAACGCTGTTTCATTACCGGCGTAAGTCCCGTGACAATGGACGACCTCACAAGCGGTTTCAACATCGGAACCAACTACTCGCTCACACCGGAATTTAACGAGATGATAGGTTTCACGGAAGAAGAAGTCCGCCAAATGCTTACCTATTATTCCACCACCAGTCCATTCAATCACAGTGTAGACGAACTGATAGAAATAATGAAACCCTGGTATGACAACTACTGCTTTGCAGAAGAATATTACGGTGAAACCACTATGTACAACTCCAACATGGTACTCTACTTCGTCAAGAATTATATTCAACGAGGCAAAGCCCCCCGGGATATGGTAGAAGACAATATCCGTATCGACTACGAAAAATTACGTATGCTCATCCGGAAGGACAAAGAGTTTGCACACGATGCCTCCATCATACAAACATTGGTGAGCGAAGGCTACGTCACCGGAGAACTGAAAAAAGGTTTTCCTGCCATCAATATCACCAACCCTGACAACTTTGTGAGTCTACTCTACTATTTCGGTATGCTCACCATTAGCGGCACGTATAAAGGAAAAACCAAACTCACCATCCCCAATCAGGTAGTCCGCGAACAAATCTACACCTATCTGCTAAGTACCTACAACGAAGCCGAGCTCAATTTCAGCAGTTACGAGAAAAACGAACTTGCCAGTGCCCTTGCCTACGATGGCTCTTGGAAAGCTTACTTCGGCTATATTGCCGACTGTCTGAAACGCTACACTTCCCAGCGCGACAAGCAGAAAGGCGAATTTTTTGTCCATGGCTTCACACTTGCCATGACAGCACAAAACCGTTTCTACCGCCCCATCTCTGAACAGGACACACAGGCAGGTTATGTCGATATTTTCCTTTGTCCGCTACTGGATATCTATTCCGACATGAAGCACAGTTACATTGTGGAACTGAAATATGCCAAGTATAAAGACCCCGAAAGCCGCATAGAAGAACTGCGACTGGAAGCTATTGCTCAAGCCAATCGCTATGCTGACACCGATACGGTGAAGAGAGCAGTCGGCACTACACAGCTTCATAAAATCGTAGTTGTATACAAAGGAATGGATATGCCGATATGCGAAGAGGTTTAATACAAAAAAGGAACTCTCATTACAAGCGCATCATGCAAAAAACAGATAGGCTAACAATATGAAAAAATCAATAAAACGTTTGCCCAAACGCACGCAAGAAGAGTTGGCGGTGCTGCAAGAACTGATATTGTCGAATCTTTCGAACGTGCGTATGATTATCCTGTATGGAAGTTATGCGCGGGGAAAATATGTCATCTGGGATGTAACATACGACGGGTGCGGAGGAGGTACTTACTACCAAAGTGATTTGGATATTCTGGTGATATGCGATACGGGAAATGCAGCTAAAGCAGAGAGTCATGCACGCGAGGTTATCGTCCCCAAATATGATACACGAATGGAAGGGAAACGGCATCCGGCACCTCCTAGTATTATTGTAGAAACTCCAGCGACCATCAATCGAGCTATAAGAAGGAAGCATTATTTCTTTTATGAAATTATAAAAGATGGCATTCTGTTGTATGACGACGGTACGTTTCAGATTGGCAAACCGGAGAAGTTGCCGTATCGGGAGATTAAGCAATATGCGGAAGAAGAATATGAAGAATGCTTTCCCTTAGCAGAAGGATTCTTAAGACATGGCAAACTAGCCTATGAAGATAGAGACTATAAATTAGGTTCTTTCTTGTTACATCAAGCCTGCGAACGCTTCTACAAAACATTTACGCTTGTGTACAGCGGCATTCGCCCTAAATCTCATGAGTTAAAAGTGCTAGGGGCGATGGCCAGAAGCCGTTCACGAGAATTCGCAAATGTGTTCCCTACCAATACTCCCGAAGAAAATAAAGCGTTTGATAAATTATGCAGGGCATATATCGAAGCGCGATACAACCGGCTATTCACCGTTAGCAAAGAGCAATACGAGTATATGCTGGCACGAACAGAGGTGCTGCGCGAAGTGACTATTCGGGAATGTGCCGCACGCATAGTATATTACGATGAGATGATAGAAAAAGAAGAGAAAGAAAAGATATAAACCGTATATCGTAAATATAGTACGATAACCTTTACAGTTCCCCATTCTTGTACAATTTGTTTTCCAGATATCTCCCTTTTTAAATAGTAAATACATGACATACATTTTGCCAAAACAAGAGAAAAAAATGTATGTCAAAACCTTTATAAATGAAGAATTGAGGGTGTGTCGAAACTCTCATAAACTTAAAATCACCCTCTCCACAGACAGTTGTAGCGAGGGTGATTTCGATAAAAGGGGAGTTTTTACACATTCCCAATCACGTTAAAAGAGAGTTTCGACACATCTCCTTACTATCAAATTCCTACATGAAAAACTATCGCAACTATATACTTTATTTGGTCACCTTGTAAGTTCCACTTCCATAGTCTTTTGACTTCATCTCTCCGGGAAGGGTTACGGTAGCGGTAACACCTTTAGGAATGGTGAATTCCCAAGTCCAAGTGTCACCCTCGTATTTCCAGGCGCTCTTGATGAGTCCGGCGGCGGAACGGTATTCGGCAGTTACGTGTCCCAATCGCTTGTCCGGAATGGGTTTCATAATGATATGCTTGAAGCCGGGGGTGGCAGGATCGGCTGCAATGCCGGCAACAGTTTCCCAAATCCATTCACATACGCATCCGTAGGCATAATGATTGAAGCTGTTCATACCGCGTGGTCCCATTCCCTTATCTATCATATAGCTGTTCCACCGTTCCCAGATGGTGGTAGCTCCATTGTCTACAGAATACAGCCAACTTGGGTTCTTACGTTGGAAGAGTAGTTCATAGGCAATGTCCTCCATGCCATTCTCCGTGAGGGTGGCCATAAGGATAGATGTACCCAGGAATCCGGTCTGCAAGCAAAGGTCGTGTTGTGCAAAATTTTCGCGCAGACGGTCTATCATCTTCGCTTTGGCTTCGCCTTCCACAAGCTGGTTTTTCAAGGCGAACAGAGCAGGAGTTTGCATGGTATTAAGGATGGCGGTTTTGAAGGTGCCGTCTTCGTTGAGGAAGTTCTCTTTGATGTATGCTTTTGCCAAGTCACCCATCTGCTGGTATTTGGTGGAATTGCGACCGGTAGCGGTAGCCATGTCGCGCATCATGAAAGCATCTATCACCCAATAGGAAGCGCTTAGATAGTTCCAGTAGCTAATGGCATCAGGAAGCGGACCTTGGGGAGAGAAAGCCAGTCCGCTACAGCTTTCCAGCGGTTCGTAGCTTAGCCAGTCGGCCCATTGGTAGTTGCCGTTCTCACCGCAGAGAGTCTCGTGGTTATACTTGGTGTCGTTGATGTGGTTCATAAACAAGTCCATGGCGTTCCAGTTCTCCTCGATGATTTGCGTATCTCCGAATTGCTTCCACACCGTCCAAGGCACAATGATTCCGGCATCGGCCCACCCCAAACGCATTTTCTCATCACCGTATTGTGCCAAAGGAGCCACTCCGGGGAATCCGCCCAAACTGTTCTGGGTGTCGCGCATGTCACGCATCCACTTGTGAAAGAACTTCATGGTGTTAGCAAAGAACGTACCGGTTTCCGCAAACACTTGTGTATCTGCTGTCCAGCCCAGACGCTCGTCGCGCTGCGGACAGTCGGTGGGTATGGACAGGTAGTTGGATAGCTGTCCCCAATAAGTGTTGGAGATGAGCTTGTTCACAAGGTCGTTGCCTGTGGTGATAGTGCCGGTTTCCAGTTCTTTTGTGATGGAAGTGACGGGAATGGATTTCAACGACTTGATGGCGACATTCCCGGTGGCAGTTATGGAAACGTAGCGGTAGCCGAAAAAGGTGCAGTGAGGATAGTAGGCTACATAGTTATCTCCGGCAGCAAAGGTATAGTCCAGACGGATGCCGGTGTGGGGAATGCGCAGGTTTTCGCGGTGGCAGCTTCCTTCCGGACCGTCCATGCCACGAATCCTGGCACCGTTGCCGTCATTGAGCAACTCTGCGGGAAGACAGGTCAGCACTGTTCCCTCGGTGGCTTTGAATACAAAAGAGGGTACACCGGCACAGTTTTGCCCGAAATCCACCACTAACGTCTCTCCCGGACTTATGGTCATCTCCGTGCCCGATGCGAACTCACGGGCAATAATCACTTTACCGAACTCGTTCTCTTTCGCTCCTTCTATATCCTTCCAAATGTATGCTCTGACAGGAGCGAGGGCGAGATCAGTGCGCAGATAGACTTCCGCTCCGTCCGAAGGCAGAATGTCACCAGAAAATTCGGTATTCTCTTCGGGTGTGGAGAGTTTGTCCACACATTCGTAGCCCATCGGTTCGCGCGCATCATACTCTTCTCCGTCAAAGATGCCGGCATGTTTCACCGGACCGGCAATTCCGGCTTTCCAGTTTTCGAGGTCGGTACCGTAGCACTTCTTAGTTCCGTCAGAAAAAGTCAGTTCCAATACACCGCGGAAGGCACACTTTTTGCCTATCATGCCGTCATATCCTCCGGGGGTTATGATTTTGTCAGCCCACCATCCCGGTGTCACCTGTACGGAGAGCATGTTGTCGGCGTTTGGCTTGGTACGGATGACGTCTGTGATATCATAGGTGAAAGAACGTTTGGTCTTGGCATAGTGTGTGAAGCCCGGTTTCAGGAATTCTCCGCCTACGGGTTTCCCATTCACATACAACTCGTAAACTCCCAGTCCGGCGGTCATCCACTTGGCAGAGATGACTTTCTGTTCATTTTTCACGGTGGACACGAACCAACTGGCACCATCGGCTGCGCGACCGTTGTTATGTCCTTTCACTACAGGAGCGTCTACTGCTGAAATCCATTTGGATTCGTTCCAGGCCGACGCTTCCAATGCGTGAGTACGTTTTCCGACTTCAGTTGCGTTTATCAGTCCGCTATTCGAGAAAAGCGCGAAAATCATTACCGGAACAAGATTCGCAAAACAATGGAAATTCATTTTCATACTTATATGTATTTTTTAGTATTAAAAGATTAACTTAGAAGTGCTGTTTTATGGGACTTGCACAACAAAATTACAGAATTATATGATATGACAGACGATTTCTACATTTTTTTTGACTCAACAATGGTTTCTGTTCAATCTGAAGCTTTTTACGTTGGAGAATCGATTATCGGGCAAAACAACGACATATTGTAAAATAATATAATCAACGCATTCACTAGTTCTATTGTATCAATTATTTATCAAATAAGAAAAGAAGATGACGGTTATTCATTGCAGTCATTCTTTCTTCTTTACACGAAAACCTCGAAATCGAATAAACTCTATTCAAGTTTTTAATAAATAACGAAGGGGTTTATTATAAACGGTATCCAAGTTTATTATAAACTCTTTTTTGACGCTTTTAATACCTGAAATAGAATTATTGCAACAAAAATGGGCAAGAACCTTCACAGTTTCTTGCCCATTCGTTATCCTATGTTATGCATTTCGCACATCCACCTATTGAACTTATGTCACAATATTTATATCTTTCATCATTCGTTTTCTATTTTTAATTTCCCCAAATATACGAAATAAAAACAAGAAAGTCAATAGGGAAAGCGTGGTTATCTGAAAATAAACACGTAAATTTGTGCCTCGAATTAGAAATAACAGTATAAATCACTATAAATAAAAACTTTATCACTATGGAGTACAATTTCAGGGAGATTGAAAAGAAGTGGCAAGCAAGGTGGGTGGAAGAGAAAACCTACCAGGTTACGGAAGACGAATCGAAGCAGAAATTTTATGTATTAAACATGTTCCCCTATCCTTCAGGAGCCGGACTACACGTAGGACACCCGCTGGGATATATCGCTTCGGACATTTACGCCCGTTACAAACGACTGCAAGGCTTCAATGTACTCAATCCGATGGGATACGACGCTTACGGCTTGCCCGCCGAGCAATATGCTATCCAGACCGGACAGCATCCGGCCATCACTACCATCAACAATATCGACCGCTACCGCGAGCAACTCGACAAAATCGGTTTCTCTTTCGACTGGAACCGTGAAATCCGTACTTGCGACCCGGAATATTACCATTGGACACAATGGGCTTTCCTAAAAATGTTCAACAGTTATTATTGCAACGACGAGCAGAAAGCACGCCCTATCGAAGAACTGGAAAAAGCCTTTGCTGTCTACGGAAACGAGGGACTGAATGCCGCTTGCAGTGAAGAAATCAGTTTCACCGCCGATGAATGGAACGCAAAAAACGAAAAGGAAAAACAGGAAATCCTGATGAACTACCGCATCGCTTATCTGGGCGAAACAATGGTAAACTGGTGCGCTGAATTAGGAACGGTATTGGCGAATGACGAAGTAGTGGACGGCGTCAGCGAACGCGGCGGTTTCCCCGTCATCCAAAAGAAGATGCGCCAGTGGTGTCTGCGTGTATCCGCCTACGCACAACGTTTGCTTGACGGACTGGATACTATCGACTGGACAGATTCTCTGAAAGAAACTCAAAGAAACTGGATCGGACGCTCGGAAGGTGCTGAAGTTCAATTCAAGGTAAAAGACAGTGATCTCGAATTTACAATCTTTACCACCCGCGCAGATACCATGTTCGGTGTTACCTTTATGGTGTTGGCCCCGGAAAGTGAATTGGTGGCACAATTAACCACTCCTGCACAAAAAGCGGAAGTAGACGCTTACCTCGACCGTACTAAGAAACGTACGGAACGTGAACGTATTGCCGACCGCAGCGTTACCGGTGTATTCAGTGGTTCGTATGCGATCAACCCGTTCACAGGCGAAGCAGTACCTATCTGGATCAGCGACTACGTATTGGCCGGTTACGGAACGGGAGCTATCATGGCCGTACCTGCTCACGACAGCCGCGACTACGCCTTTGCCAAGCATTTCGGATTGGAAATCCGCCCGTTGGTAGAAGGTTGTGATGTCAGCGAAGAAAGTTTCGACGCCAAAGAAGGTATCGTCTGCAACTCTCCGCGTCCGGACGTCACTCCTTACTGTGACCTCTCCCTGAACGGGCTGACTATCAAAGAAGCAATTGAAAAAACCAAGAACTATGTAAAAGAACATAATCTGGGTCGCGTGAAAGTAAACTACCGTTTACGTGACGCTATCTTCTCACGTCAACGTTACTGGGGTGAACCCTTCCCGGTTTACTACAAAGACGGAATGCCTTATGTAATCGAAGAAAGCTGTCTGCCACTGGAACTTCCGGAAGTTGCCAAGTTCCTGCCTACCGAAACAGGCGAGCCTCCATTGGGACACGCTACGAAATGGGCGTGGGACACAGCGAACAAATGCGTGGTAGAAAACGAAAAGATTGATAATGTAACCGTTTTCCCATTGGAACTGAATACCATGCCGGGATTCGCCGGCTCTTCCGCATATTATCTGCGCTACATGGACCCGCGCAATCATAAAGCATTGGTTGACCCGAAAATTGACCGGTACTGGAAGAATGTAGACTTATATGTAGGGGGTACCGAACATGCTACGGGACACTTGATTTATTCTCGTTTCTGGAATAAATTCCTTTATGATATGGGTGTATCCATAATGGAAGAACCATTCCAAAAATTAGTAAACCAAGGAATGATTCAGGGTCGCAGTAACTTTGTATACCGTATCAAAGATACCCATACATTCGTTTCACTGAACCTGAAAGACCAGTATGACGTTACACCGCTTCACGTAGACGTTAACATCGTATCCAATGACATTCTCGATCTGGAAGCATTCAAGGCATGGCGTCCCGAATATAAAACGGCAGAGTTTATCCTCGAAGACGGAAAATATGTCTGTGGTTGGGCGATTGAAAAGATGAGTAAGTCAATGTTCAACGTTGTCAACCCGGATATGATTGTTGAGAAATACGGTGCGGACACACTTCGTATGTACGAAATGTTCCTCGGCCCGGTAGAACAGTCCAAACCCTGGGATACAAACGGTATCGATGGTGTACACCGCTTTATCCGCAAATTCTGGTCGCTGTTCTACAGCCGCACGGATGAATATCTGGTGACGGACGAACCGGCAACGAAGGAAGAACTGAAAAGCCTCCACAAACTTATCAAGAAGGTGACCGGTGACATTGAGCAGTTCTCTTACAATACCTCTATCAGTGCATTCATGATTTGCGTAAACGAGCTTTTCAACCTGAAATGCAGTAAGAAAGAGATTCTGGAACAACTCGTCATCACGCTTGCTCCTTTCGCTCCGCACGTTTGCGAAGAATTGTGGGACGTACTGGGACACGAAACTTCCGTATGCGACGCCCAATGGCCGGCATACAACGAAGAATATCTGAAAGAAGATACAATCAACTACACGATCTCTTTCAACGGAAAGGCACGTTTCAATATGGAATTTGCTGCAGATGAAACTTCAGACGCCATCCAGGCAGCCGTATTGGCTGACGAACGTTCACAGAAATGGATCGAAGGAAAGACTCCAAAAAAGATCATCGTCGTTCCGAAGAAGATTGTAAACGTTGTTATTTAAACAGGCATTAAGTAATAAGTATTAAGTATCACCACGGCTATGATTCAAATATATATCCGCAAGGTGAATACTTAATACTTGATACCTGATACTTTGACACCTAATACTTAAAATCAATGCATAAACTAGCAAAAGCGGGAATAATGAGAGAAGTGAAAGATTATGCTTACATCACTCTCGGACTAATCAGCTATTCTTTGGGCTGGGCGGCATTCTTACTGCCCTATCAGATAACGACCGGAGGAACTACCGGTATCAGTGCTATCATCTACTACTCAACCGGATTCCCTATCCAATGGTCATATTTCATTATCAACGCCGTTCTGATGACATTTGCTATCCGGATATTAGGCCCGCGATTCAGTATAAAAACGACGTATGCTATCTTTATGCTAACTTTCCTGCTCTGGTTGTTCCAACTACTGGTCAACAATTATGTGGAAGTACCGGACATGACAGCCGACGGTAAACCGCTACTGCTCGGTCCCGGACAGGATTTCATGGCCTGTATCATCGGTGCCGCCATGTGTGGCGTAGGTCTGGGCATTGTGTTCAACTATAACGGAAGTACGGGAGGAACAGATATTATCGCCGCCATAGTTAACAAATATAAAGATGTGACACTCGGAAGAATGATTATGATTTGCGATGTATTCATCATCAGTTCCTGTTACTTTATATTCCATGACTGGCGTCGTGTTATCTTCGGTTTCGTCACCCTGTTCATCATTGGCGTCGTGCTCGACTGGATTATCAACAGTGCACGCCAATCGGTCCAATTCTTCATTTTCTCCAAGAAGTATGACGAAATAGCCGACCGTATCATCAAAGATGCCGATCGCGGAGTAACCGTGCTCGATGGCACAGGCTGGTACAGTAAAGCCAATGTAAAAGTACTGGTAGTACTTGCCAAGAAACGCCAGTCACTCGACATCTTCCGTCTGGTGAAACGTATCGACCCGAATGCTTTTATCTCCCAAAGTTCAGTTATCGGAGTATATGGCGAAGGATTCGAAAAACTGAAAGTAAAATAACCGGTTCCAAGCTTTGATTGGCCCGATAAGTATTGAACAACCCCGTTAAAAACAAAATAAGATGATGAAACGCAAACTGGTATTTGCTACCAACAACGCTCATAAACTGGAAGAAGTAGCCGCTATCTTAGGAGACCAAATAGAACTGCTGAGCCTCAACGATATCGGTTGCCATACGGATATTCCCGAAACAGCCGAGACGCTGGAGGGAAATGCTCTGTTGAAATCGTCGTTTATCTTTAAAAACTACGGCCTGGATTGCTTTGCCGATGATACGGGACTGGAAGTAGAAGCCTTAGACGGGGCCCCCGGAGTCTATTCCGCCCGCTATGCAGGCGGCGAAGGACACGACGCCCAAGCCAATATGCTCAAACTGCTTCACGAACTGGAAGGCAAAGAAAATCGCAAAGCACAATTCCGTACTGCCATTTCGTTGATATTGGATGGAAAGGAATATCTTTTTGAAGGAGTGATAAAGGGCGAGATAATCAGAGAAAAACGGGGCGATTCGGGTTTTGGTTATGATCCCGTGTTCAAACCGGAAGGCTATGAACGGACGTTCGCCGAACTGGGAAATGATATCAAGAATAAAATCAGCCACCGTGCACTGGCTGTGCAAAAACTATGTGAATTTCTACAAAACTAATTGTATATATCCTTTTAAAACATAAAACACAATGAAGAAAATTACTTTATTTACTTTCCTTACGATCCTATTATGTACTTCATGTGTAACGAAAAAGAAGTTCATGCTTGCAGAGCTGGCAGCTACCGCAAGCAAAGATAGTTTGCAAGGACTACTGACCGACTGCCGTAACACGGGCAACCAAATGTCGGTACAAATCAAAAACCTCATGCGTGATACAACAAAAATGGGAAACAGTATCCGCCAGTATCAAAGTATGCTGAATGTGAACATGACCGAACAGGAAAAACTGAACGCCCTGTTGAACCAGAAGAAAAACGAGTTGAACGAAAGAGAGCGTACTATCAACGAGTTGCAGCAGATGATCAATGCGCAGAATGAGAAAGTCCGGAAACTGTTGAGTAGCGTAAAAGATGCGTTATTAGGCTTCAGCAGCGATGAACTGACCGTTCGCGAAAAAGACGGAAAAGTATATGTGGCAATGTCGGATAAATTATTATTCCAATCAGGAAGCGCCCGTCTGGATAAGCGTGGTGAAGAAGCTCTTGGCAAATTGGCCGAAGTACTGAACAAACAGACGGATATTGATGTGTTTATTGAAGGACATACGGACAATAAGCCTATCAACACTGTACAATTCAAGGATAACTGGGATTTGAGTGTGATTCGTGCTACCTCCGTCGTACGTATTCTGATTAAAAACTATAACGTGAATCCTTTGCAGATACAACCGAGCGGCCGCGGCGAATATATGCCTGTCGATGACAACGAAACGGCAGAAGGCAGAAGTAAGAACCGCCGTACGGAGATTATCATGGCTCCGAAGTTAGACAAACTGTTCCAAATGCTCCAAAGCACGGAAGAGTAAAATTAAAAATTCTTATATCGAAAAAGAGGCTGACCTAACGTTAGCCTCTTTTTCGATATTTAGTGTTTCAAGCCATTAAACTATCTATTTTTTAGAAGGATGTGTCATTACCCGCGTTGAACGGATAATGACGGGGGAAACATCACTTCTTTAATGACTGGTGTCCATCAATTGGAAAAGCTTTTCCCGCCCATGCCTTTTGAGATGTCCATTCCTCGGCCGGATCACTCCAAAAAGGATGATCGGCAGGAAGACCCAAAGGCAAGAAAACGAGTGAAGTCATATACAAGCTACCATTATTAGTATAATAGTTGGCCAAATCCGGCTGATGTCCCGCAAAACCAAGTGCCAGGAATCCTTTATCATCAAAATTTCCATCTACTGAAAACATATTTCTCATCACTGCACTTAATGCACTCCGGACTTGTCCGTTAGTCAGTCCTTCAGGAAGGCCATATTTCCAGGCAGCCAATGCCAACGATTGGAATGCTCCCATACGATAGACTACGGAACGCCCGAAAGCCGGGAAGGTACCTTCCGGAGAAATAAGACGTTCGATGAAGGTATTAAAACGTTGCATACGACTGATTGCCAGCTTATAACTGATTGGGGTAGGAAAACGGTTCTTGCTGCACGTTTCCAGTATCTCGACATACATGGGATGAATAACGAAAGAATTATAATAATCCAACGAAAATTCCGCTCCGTCGGAATACCATCCATCACTAAGATACCATTCATTTATTTTATTAAGGCCGGTAGTCAAGGCATAACCGTCAGGTTCTTCACCGACGGAAAGCAAGAAAGCCTCTACCATGTCACGAAACAGTAACCAGTTATTATAGGCAGGACGGATGACACGCACCTTCTTAAAACATTCAATATAACGTTCTTTTGTCGTATCATCCAACTGTCCCCAAGTGGCCTTAGGAGCACGGATGAAACTTTCCGCAAGATAAGCGGCATCTACCAAAAGCTGCTGATGTCCTTTCCACAGCAAATAATCCGGACTCTGCGGGTCAACAGCATTTTGATAAGCCTTCAAAGCCCACTCACGTATTTGCTTGCGTTGCTTTCCTTCTGCCGTATCATCATCAGGCAGCTCCAGCCAGGGAGAAATGCCTGCCATGAGCCGACCGAATGCTTCCATATAAGCCACCCGCTTGTCTCTTCCGTCCCACGTAGGACTCAACTCCAGTTGCATATTCTTTTGCAACTCGCCTTTACTCATATTCTCCAAAACGGGTTGCGCTATTTTATAACATAAGTCAACCCACTGTGTTCTGTCGTTCACCGGTTGATTCTTTTTCTTATCAGCGGCATTTACACTCAGGAAACAAAAAGAAATAAGAGCTAATAAAACAATTCTCATTTTCATAATCATTCTTTTTAAATGGCAGTTTTTTCAATATCCGTTTTACGTTTCAAAGCTTCCAGATAATAATAATCCGCATAGTTCAACGGAACATCCACTTCGCTGTTATGAGGAATACTACCTACACTGTGCATCAGGATAAACCGTCCGTTTTCTCCCAATTTGGCAGTATAGCTCTCTGATGCAAGCGACTCCATTATTTTGTCGGCATACGCCCGGTAAGAAGCAGCGTCCGGCAGGTCATAAGTACTCATCTCATATAAGGCGGATGCTATGACAGAAGCCGAAGAAGCATCTCGCGGGGCGGCAGGAACATCGGGCGCGTCCATATCCCAATATGGAACAAGGTCCTCCGGCATATTCTTAAGATTTTTCATAAATTCGAAAGTCTTGATTGCCTGGTCAAGGTAAGTACGATTCTTTGTTTCTCTATAACATACGGTATATCCATAGATCGCCCATGCTTGTCCTCTAGACCAAACAGATTCATCGGAATAGCCTTGAGCAGTCTGACGATGACGTACGGTTCCGTCCTCAATACTGTAATCAATAACGTGATAACAGCTTCCGTCCGGGCGGAATTGCTCTTTCAATGTACGGTCTGCGTGCATCACCGCTACGTTATAGAAAGTAGAATCACCGGAAAGTTTGGTTGCTTCAAACAACAATTCAAGATTCATCATGTTGTCTATAATCACAGGACATTCCCAGCCCCGTTTCGACTGCCAGCTATTTCCTTTCACATCCCAGCTTTGAATCACTTGAGGCTTTTCACGAAAACGGGTACAAAGAGATTTTGCTGCTTGGATCATTACCTCCTTATAACCGGGTTTATCAATCAGGCGCAAGCCATTGCCAAAGCTGCAATTAATGATAAAACCAATATCGTGATGCCAAGTAAGATTTTGTGCTTCGCTAATAGCCTCGGTATATTTCTGGGCAAGCGGAAGCAAAGCAGTGTCGCCTGTCAGTTCATACAAATACCATACACTGCCGGGGAAAAAGCCGCTCCGCCAGTCAGCGTATCCGCAATAATAGACACCACCCTTATTATTGAGCGTCACCGGATTCAGAAATCTGCCGCTACTTTCAATAGTATCAATTTCCAATCCAATTTGAGCGTGTGCGTTTTCAATAGCTTTTTCAACCCATGTTTGTTTCTCGACAGCTCTTTGGGTGCAAGATGTGGCTACCACAAGAGCAGTACATCCTGCAAGAATAGAGTTTTTCAATTTCATGATATAGATTCTTTATTATAAATGAATAATTTCCTTTTCTGAATGACCGAATACATATAATTGTATAAAATAATGAGAACACAAATATAAGTATTTTTTCTATCATCTAATTAAGATATTAATGTATGGCAAAATAGCACCATTTATTTTTATCTTATCTGACTAAATTGTCCTCAATAGTTGCATCTATTTTCCAAATCATCCAAATCAACGGGGAAAATATTGATTAATACAGATATAATTTTCATCTTTGCCTGCGACATAATAATCATACAACATCATGAAGAACATTAAAATACGCTTTTTTATTTTATGCCTTTGTCTGTCAGTAACAGGATATACATCCGCATCCGCCCGAACAGAAAAAGTAAAAACGGATATAGACTGGCCTGCTTTCATGCAAAAACAAGATTTGATCTGGGAAATACTGCCCGAATACTGGTATGAATCGGCTTATATGGGCAACGGTATGTTGGGACTTATGATTTATAAGGAACCGGGACAGAACTATATCCGGTTTGAAACCGGCAACTGCTCGGTACACGACCACAAAGCGGGATCGGACTTATTTGCCATTCCCCGACTGCTCACCGGGCACTTCGCCTTACATCCTGAAGGTACAATCGTAAATGGAACGATGCATCTTGACATCTGGAATGCCGAAACAAAAGCAGAGATAACCACCACAAAAGGAATCATCCGTCTGCACGCCTATGTACACGCCAATGATATGGTAATGCTGGTTCAGACTAACGCCACCGATGGAGAGAAAAACTTCCGTTGGGAATGGATACCTGCCTCCGCCCAAAGCCCGCGATATCTTTATGCAAAAGGAGAAGGAAAATGGATAAAGGTGCCTGAAGACTACTCTCTTAACCCGGCACCGGAGGTAAAACCGGAAGTATCCGTTCAGAAATTGCGGGCAGGAGGTGAAACAGCCGTTGCATGGAAAGAAACCCGAACTAAAAAAAATGAACGCACATACTGGATTACCGTAACTCATTCGTATCCCGAAGCCACGGCCGAAAAGGATGCCGCTCAAATTTTGGATAAGGCATTAGCAACAGGAACCGGAAAATTACAGAAACAACACCGTACCTGGTGGAATCATTACTATCCGAGCAGTTTCCTTACGTTACCGGATGGTATGAAAGAGAATTTCTATTGGATACAGATGTATAAGCTTGCCAGTGCCACGCGCGGCGACCGTGCACTAATAGACAACACCGGCCCATGGCTGACCGTCACTCCATGGCCCAATGCATGGTGGAACTTGAACGTACAACTGACCTATTGGGCACTCAATGCATCCAATCATCTCGATTTGGCAGCCTCTCTGGAGAATGCTATTTACAACAATATAGAAAACCTTAAGAAAAACGTACCGGAAGCCTATCGCAAAGACGCATTGGCAATAGGACGCTCGTCAAATCTGGTATGCGAATCCGGCGAAATCGGAATCCCCGGTGTGGACAAAGCAGCGGAAGTCGGGCTTTTGCCTTGGGTATGCCATAGCTTATGGTTGATTTATCGCCACAAAATGGATGACGAGCTATTACGCAACAAACTCTTTCCTGTACTTAAACAAGCTATCAACTACTACCTGCACTTTACCTACAAAGGAAAAGACGGCAAGATACATCTGCCCCAAACATATTCTCCGGAATATGGCAGTGCGGAAGATTGTAACTTCGACCTGGCATTATTATCTTGGGGTTGCCGGACATTACTTGAGATTACCGGCCGGCTGAACATAGACGATCCGCTTATCCCGCGTTGGAGAACGACTTTGGAGGAACTTACACCGTTCCCCACAGACCCGGCCAACGGGCTTATGATAGGACGGGATGTTCCTTATGCTTTCTCGCACCGCCATTATTCGCATCTATTGGCTGCCTATCCTCTATATCTTATCAATAAGGAAAATCCCGAAGAATACGACCTCATAGAGAAATCACTCCTCTATTGGCAAGGCAAATCCGGGGCACATCAGGGATATTCATGTACGGGAGCATCCTCTATATCATCCGCTTTGGGTAAAGGCAATGAAGCGCTTACATACCTTGACAAGTTGTTTACTAAATTCTTATCTGTCAATACACTTTATCGTGAATCGGGCCCGGTCATAGAAACACCATTATCTGCCGCCCAGTCTATCCATGATATGTTGCTTCAAAGTTGGGGAGGAAAGCTGCGCATCTTCCCTGCCGTTCCCGACAGTTGGAAAGACATTGCTTATAAAGACTTCCGTGCTGAAGGTGCTTTTCTTATCACTGCCAGCCGGAAAAACGGTAAGACTGAGTTTATCACTATCAAAAGCCTTGCAGGCGAACCTTGCATTGTAGTGACTGACATATCTTCACCTGTCTTCAAAGGAAAACGCCAATTTGAGGCCACAGCTTTATCCGAATCTATGTACAAAATAGATTTACAGAAAGGCGAAGAAGTAATCATTTACTCCAAAGGTACTCAGCCGGACTTCACCATTCGTCCTGTGAATAATAGCAGAACGAATTGTTTCGGAAAAAAGAAACAGTCCTGAATCAGTCTGCCTGTTTCTTTTCTTTCCGGTAATTCTGAGGTGTACATCCGAACTGGTTTTTGAAGCAACGGCTGAAATATACGGGCGCATTGAACCCACTACGGTCACTAACCTCTGCAATGGGAAGATCAGGGTATTGCTTCAATAAAGTGGCTGCGTGCTTCAGGCGATAATTTAGCAAGAAGTTATTGGGTGTCATGCCGGTTAATGCTTTGAACTTAGTATAAAGCAATGACCGACCGACACCTACTTCTTTACAAAGAGCCGGAATATCAAATTCCGTATCGTCAATATGTTGCTCAATCACCTGTGAAGCCCGTTTCAACAGATCTTTGTCCAAAGGATTTATGCTGGCCAAATCAATCTCGGACATCGGTTTCTTATCAAATTGATGTTGCATCAGCAAGCGGCTGCGTATCAGGTTATTGGCACGTGCCAGTAACAACTGTGCATGAAAGGGTTTCGTGATATAATCATCGGCACCACGGCTGAGTCCCTCAATGTTCTGCTCGGTAGAGTTGAGTGCAGTCAACAGAATTACAGGTATATGACATAAATCTATATTATTCTTAATTTGCAGACACATTTCTGTTCCGGTCATCTCAGGCATCATGACGTCACTGATAACTAAATCAGGAGAGTTCTCATAAATCTGACTGAGTCCTTCTTTCCCGTCATGGGCACAAATGATCTTATAGAAAGGCTCGAAAAGCTCTTTCAGCACTTGGAGCAACTCATCATTGTCTTCCACAAGAAGCACCGTATGAGTCTTGTTTTCCGTATCTTTAGTCTCAATAAGTTCTATGGGCGAATTCCCCTCATCTACAAATACAGGCATTGAATCGGGGATAATATCACTTTCAGAATCCTGAGTATAAAATTGTACATTCTTATCGTTCAGGAATACATCTTTCCGGCGGGGCAGCCGCACTGTAAATGTACTACCTTCACCAACAACACTTTTCACTGTTATCTCTCCATGATGTTTTTCCACAATTGTTCTGGTCAATGCCAATCCGATACCGGTTCCGCTAAACAGGCTTCCTTTCTTTTCTTGATTGTCAGCCTGAAAGAATCGTGCAAATATTTTATCTTTATCTTGTTCAGAAATACCGATACCGGTATCCGTTATATTAATTTTTATATCACTATTCGTTATCTCTCCCGACAGAATAATATTCCCTTTGTCGGAGGTATACTTAAAGGCATTGGACAAAAGATTGAAGAATACTTTCTCCATTAATTGCGGTTCAAACCAACATAAGACAGACAATTCCGGTAATTTGAATTCATAATTTATATTCCTTTGCTGTGCATAATCGACAAAAGAAAGATAGATTTCCTTCAAAAATACAATTATATCCTGTTGCTTTATTTGTATCGTTCCATAATTCTGTTCCAATTTCCTGAATTCAAGCAACTCAGAGATCAACTTATTCATTTGTTGCGCATTTTTCCTAATCTTCGTTATCTGATTGTATATAGAAGGATTCAATGAATATTTTTGTAATAGGATATCAATATGACTGATAATCAGAGTTAGAGGTGTTCGGAACTCATGGCTCACATTTGTAAAGAAAACTAGTTTTTCCTGGTTAAGCTGCTTTATCTGTTGTTTCTCAAAACGTTCCTTTTCCAAAGAAAGAGCCAATGTGCGTTTTGCTATTTTACTATATACATAATAGAAAACGCACGCAATGAAAGCTGTCACATAGATTATCCATGCCCACCACGTATCATACCACGGAGAGGCAATGACAAGCTGCATCGTTATTTCCTCCAAACTTTGCCCGCTCTTTTCATTTATCGAAGCCACATGCAACGTATATTTTCCCGGATCCAGATTAGTGTAATACAATTCCGTCTGTTTAGTCTTAATCCAATTCTTGTCCAAACCTTCAAGCTTATATTGAAACCATTTTTCCGATAATTGTTGTCCGTAATCGGACAAAGCAAAATGAATAATCAGATTATTCTGATCATAATTAAGTTTAAGTTCACGAGTGTACGGGAGCGACTGAGACAATATCCCTGTATCATCTCCCGGAATAATCGTCTTATTATCGACCCAAAGTTCTGAAAAGTAAAAGTTAGAATTCTCATTAGCAGTACCGGTTTTGTTAAACTCATTTTCTGAGAATACGGTTACTCCTTTTGTATCTCCAATGTAAATACTTCCCTCTCCGGATACCAAAATTCCACATCCGTTGATAATATGAGTCGAGGGAAAGTTTCTCATCAAATCAATCGTTGTGAAAGTGCCCTCGGAAGGAACAAAGCAGGTGACTCCCTTATCACCTGTTATCAGAATCTTTCCATCCTGGGTCCGGCAAAGATTATAGCAGAAATCACCCGGCAACTGATTGTTTCGGGAAGTATAATGAGCCATGTTACGCGTCTGCCTATCATAAAAAAAGAGCCCCATTCCTAACGTACCGATATAGACACCATCGGAGGTGGCAAGCACACGGGTAGGAGTTGCTTTACTATCTCCTTCTGCCAATGGAACATAGACTATAGACTCGGGATGTTCTACATGAGTACACAAAACATTTTTCCAACCCACCATATACAAATTACCTTCCGCATCAATATCGAAATGCTCATAAAATGCAAAAGGAATGTTGATCCTATGGAATTTCTGTGTCTGAGTATCCAACCGAAAAAAGCCATTATGGGCAGATATATATATTTGATCTTTCCATATCTTCACATGATAAACAATTTCATCAGGCATATCGGAAGAGTGACTCTCTTCTTTCCAATAATTATAAAAACGACCTGTATTCAAGTCATAACGTGACAAACCACCCAAATAGGTTCCTATATACAGACAATTCTTCTTTTCATCATAACAAATACTTTTCACATTATTATGAGAAATAGAGTTTTTTCCACCGGCTGTAAACTGCTGAAGAGTATTCCATTTCTTATCTACACAAGTGATACCGCCCCCATCTGTACTAAGCCATAAATGCTCATTCTTATCAATAACAATTTCTCCGATATAAGAATAATATGAGTTTATCTTTCTCCCATAGTCATAATGTACAAAAGTATCATGTTGAGGGCTGAAATAATTAACTCCTCCATAGTAACTACCTACCCAGATAGTTCCGGCAACATCTTTATACAATGCAAAGATAGAGGGATGATTCAGCCCGCCCACATATTGGGGAATTTGAATGAGAGAATACTGTTTGTTACCAATACTGTAGCGATGAAGTCCGTCAAAAGTACCGAACCATATATTTCCCTCGTTATCTTCTACAAAATCACGAATCTGTTCGCTACTGATACCTTCCGAAGTTCCCGGCAAATAAGGAACTTTCGACAATTGTTGTTTGTCGTTCATTCGATATAATCCATGCATGCGGGTACCAATCCATAGCTCTTTTTGAGAACTTTCAAATATGCGATAAATCTCCACCCCTTCCAATAGTTGCTTTTGCTGATATGTACGGCGATCAATCAGATAAACTCCGTTATATGTCCCGATACCAATCTGATCGTCCATCATGGTCAGGCAACAAATACGTGAAGTGATATTCGTTTTTAATACAAAAGTTGGTTCTTTATCTGCTTTCAAACAAAATAAAGAATCATGTTTCATATACCACACTTGTCCTTCGGACGAAGTAAGCGCGGTGATAATACTTTCATTCGTGAGTCGGGAGAATTTCTCTGTTTGTATGTCATATTTGATTAAATTCTTATCAATTAAGAAATATAGATTATCCAAGCTGTCACCAACGATAAACGAAACTTCATTGCCCAACCAGACCGGTGGTTCTTCACCTACAGATTTTATCCAGCCTTTGAATATTCTTACACGGTTTCCATCATATTGGCTTATTCCTTCCTTTGTTCCAAACCACATTCTGCCCAACCTATCCTGATAAATAGCCATCACAGAGGGCTGTGTTAAACCTTCCGACAAACCAATATGTTTGAAATATTCAGCATATAATGGCAAAACAAAGAAAAAAGAAATAAACAACAGTAATAAATGACGTAACTTCATATTATTTTTTATTTGGTGTTGTTCTGTTAATCACAAATTAATCGCTTAAATATACTAACAATTTGCAATATTCGAAAAAATACTGGACATAAACAACATTTTTATAGGCGAATCAATCTATAATCCTGCCTTTACGATTCTAACAAAGGTTTTCTTCACTTATGTCAGATATAATAAAAAAGGTTGCAAATTTTATAGAAATTCACAACCTTTACTCTCAATTTTATAAGTATCAGAAATATTCTACTTTTAGCACATAAACAGGAAAAGAGTCTTTAGTAGAACGATGTATATTACTTATTTTTAACCCGTCATCATCCAATTCCCAGTCTACCTTCTTATGATTCTCCAATAATGTAACTTTCCTGATTTTATCCTTTTCCGAAGAAAAGGAACGCAATGTATAAGAAGCTTTAGTAACATGACGTACGATAATATATACACTTTTACCTCTCATGGTGAAGCGGACATCAGGTACAATATCTTTAGGAGTTCCATCATATACTGCATCGTGAAAAGGTTTCTGTTCAGTATCTTCTACTCTATTTACCGTAAAATCTTCTCCAAAGATACGCCAGGGAGTTGTTCCATAAATAGCCTCGCCATTACTCTTCAGCCACTTATGAAAAGTTTTCAATATTATATCCGTTTGCTCCGGAAAACATCCTGCTTGGTCTGGTCCCACATTCAACAATAAATTTCCACCTTTACTGACAATGTCTACAAAATTTCTGATTAATATATCCGGCTTTTTATAAACAGTATCATAACGATTGTACCCCCAGTTCTTACCCATCGTCAGGCAAGCCTCCCAAGGTTTGTTATTTATGCTGTTAGAAAGTTTCTGTTCGATAATTGAATAGTCTCCTAATCCGTTCCCAATGCGACTATTGATTAAACACCCCGGTTGCAACGAATGAATCAATTCACGTAATTCCTTACTCTGTTGCCTGGTAACCAGTTCAGGCGTATCGAACCAGATAACTGCTATTTCACCGTAATTCGTAAGTAACTCTTTTAATTGTGGTTTTACTTTGCGTTCAATATAAGCCGGTAACTGCTTGCTATCTTCATCCGGATAATCCCAAGTATTGCTGCGGCCTGCTTTTACAGGCCAGTTAGTAGGAACATCCGGATCTTCCCAATCACGTCCTAATGAATAATAAAGTCCCAGCTTGATTCCCTCTTTTTTGCAAACTTCCGCCAGTTCTTTTAAAGGATCTTTGGCAAAAGGAGTACACTTCACTATGTTATAATCACTGCAAGCTGAATTATACATGGCAAATCCGTCATGATGTTTAGTCGTATATACCAAATATTTCATTCCTGCGTGCTTGGCAGCCCGTACCCATTTCTTCGCATCAAATTTTACCGGATTAAAATCTTTGGCTATTGTTGCATATTCTTTTAACGGAATACGCTCATAAAGCATAAAGTGTTCGCCACCTTCGGTTGGATGGCCTTTCCATTCACCGGCTGTCTGAGAATATAATCCCCAATGTATAAACAAACCGAATTTTGCATCTTTGAACCAATGCAAATTGTCTTCGGTAGTAGCCATAGAATAATTGGATATAACTGTCAAAAGAACAATTACTATAAAAATTCTTTTCATACAAAACTTATTTTATACAACCATTAATGCCAACGTAAAGAACTTAATCCCAATTTCAAAGAAACATCCGGATTACGTTTATAATAATCTAATACCTCTTTAAGTTCCTCATCTATTTCGTACAATTCATCGATCACATATAAAGTTCCCGAAGGATTGTAAGCTTTATTGTAATCCGAACGTTTCTTATCGGGTTCATATTCTGTACCTACAAATTCAAGGTGAGTATATTTCTTGGAATCCAACAGAAAAGGTTTCCAGAAAACCACACTATTCCGAATAGAAGCTCCCCAATGTACATCCTTCTTATAGAAAGCTTCAGCAGCTTCATAACCTTCATACATCGCCTTCAAATGACAAAGACGAGCGAAGAACAATAAATCATAAGCATGATAAGCAAAAGCATCACGACCGAGTAAATCCGTAGTCGTTCCGTTAGGAAACAGGTTACCCTTCACCCAATCGTCATATGAGGAACGGAATTTATCGACTATAGCCTCATCTTCCAATACCGTGCCGAACAGATAAAATTGATATAACAGACAAGTACCCCAGTTATTGACCCTCAAGTCATTATCTTTAATAAATACCTCCGCCCTCTTACGTAGCCAGGTATCAATCAATTCCCGGTCAGACTGTCCGATTACTTTACGAATCAATGAATAACCTTCGACAGCAATATTATATGATTCTTCATGAATATTTCTTTTCGACAAGGCAACATTGATTTCAGACCATGCTTTCAGATATTCAACCGCTTTATTCAGATACGTCCTATCCTGTGTAAAAGCATACGCGAGACATAATTGATGAATAGCTTTCATTTCATTACTAATGTCTATCTTATCCGGATTTTCATCAATAGATTTAACCGGAGTCGTTTTCCGGTTACTCTCTACAATATTTTTAGCGGGAGTTTCTATCTGTTTGATATACCAATTCATCGGAAAAGCGGTATTATCAGCCTTCTCCAATGCTGTTTTCACTTTATCATAGTTTTCACGTGTGAGCACGACATTCGGAAACATTTTATCCACGTCCGAGGTTTGAGCCTTTACACAAGACATCCCCCATAATAACATACATATTAGAAAACATTTTCCTTTCATCCTTTTCCTCTCCTTCCGTTCTTATAAAATTTCAATATCATCTATGTAACATTTATACTTATTTCCCTCGGCCAAAGTGACTCCCGAACTATACGTCGGCAGAATGACTATGCCTGCTATACCATTCTTCAACTGTGTAGCGGCAGCACTGTATTCTCTTTTACTAAAAACAAACGTATATGTTTTCCATGCTCCTTCTTCTTTGAAATCAACCAACGAATTGGTTAACAAAACTCCTTCTTCCTGCTCGTAATCATTCACCGAATTAAACCTTCCTATCAGTTTAACTCCTAATTGTTGAGATACTGCTTTGGAAGTACCCTTCCACGTTTCTTTTCCTATCACATTGGCAGGTTGATAAATTCGGAAACGGATTCCTCTTAGTTCATCAATATCTACTGTTTCGGAAAAACGGAATTTCAAACCGTAATTCCGGGCTTCCATCGAAGTATATTCCAGCACTTTGGAGGAAGTGTTTTCTTCACTCTGAACCGGATTATCTATCACTATATGGGAATATGCCCAACGCGGATAATAATCGTCTATCTTACTACTGCCTGAATTGCCATAACGAAAGAAATAGGGGGTTGTATCATACGTTTCAAAGTCGGCGAATAAAGTACCTTTATCGGGAAGAGGATCTTCTTTATCATCTTTCCCTTCGTTAGAATCAACTGCAGGATCATCGCTTGAACAGGATATAAAAAGTCCCCATAATATAATGAAAAATACATTGTAGCTATATTTCATAATTTACTTTAGATTTTAGTTAATGCCGGAAATTCATGTTTTAAATATAATGAGGGTGCCTTTCCTCGAATTGAACTGACACCCTCATCGGTATATACTCGTTATCTCATTCCAAATTTACCACCCTGTGTTCTGTACCAGTTTATGGTTTTTGAAAAGTTCGGTATTCGAAATCGGATAGAAATACATTTTATCCTGAATATTGTAAGTGGCATGCAAAACTTTCGTATATTGAATAGTACCGTCAGTTTGCTTAACTACTTTCACTTTATAAATATTCTGCATATTATCTAATTCTTTCCAGCGACGAAGATCCCAGAAACGTTGTCCCTCGAATGCAAATTCTACACGGCGTTCGTTTCTCAATCGTTTCAAAAAGGCATCTTTCTTCATATCGGTAGGATACGCCGGCATTTTCACATCTCCACGATTACGTACTTGGTTAACTGCATCGCGTGCACTCAGGCTATAAGAACCTGTGTAGTCAGGATCACCATAAGCATTTACCATTGCTTCTGCATAGTTCAACAGAATTTCTGCATAACGGAACAAGATCCAGTTATGCTGCTGGCTGGTAGTAGTTTCACCCGGTTCAAAAGTGACACTGTTATTCACATATTTTCTCAAGTAATATCCGGTAGTCGTGGCATTTTTTATAGGCTGACCGTTCTTACCTCCTTCAAACACTTCTACCGGGGTCGTTTTAGGCCATGCCATACCATTATATACTACGGTCATTCCCAGACGCGGGTCACGATTCGCATACGGGTCTTTAGCCATTTCTGCATTACTCCAGTCAAAAGCTGTACCATCTGTCATTTCATAAGCACTTACCAAGTTTTCTGTCGGACAAGTGGTAGTAGAGCCTTTAGTAACTCCCATCGGGAAGTTTGCAGACTCAAAACTTGTACTTGCTCCCGTGGGACGGCACATGATGACTTCTTTACTTTGGTTATTGGTAGCACCGTACAAATTAGAATATTTCGGGTCCAGACTATATCCTAAAGTACCGGCCTGACTGATAAGATCGTATGCTGCCTGAGCGGCATTTTTCCATTTCTGCGTATCATCGGCAGAATACAAAGGGCTGGCAAGATACAGAGATGCACGAGACTTCAATGCAAGAGCCATACCTTTAGTAGCACGTTGCAAGTTACCTTCTCCACCAGGCATATTGTTATAATTAACAGGCAATTTGTCATTAGCCAGATCAGTACATTCACTGATGATGAAGTTCAGGATAGTAACTGCATCCGAAGGTTCTGCTTCGTTGGCTTCTTCCTGTGTCAGTGTCTTCGTTATCAGAGGTATATTCTGATAACGTTTCACCAACTCAAAGTAATAGAATGCACGCAGAAAGCGAACTTCATGCTCATAATTCAGGTAACTTTTATAATCATCAGCAAAACCGTCGGAATATTTCCATTCATCGAACGTCAGTCCGACACAGTTCTCAAGATAGAAGTTAGCATCATGAATAGCGTTGTAGTAAGTACCGAATACGTCATTGACCGTATAATTGGCTGACCACGTACCATTGACAAAACGTTGGATAGCAGATGATTCGTAAACATGGATAGCATCATCCGTAGCTGCGTCTTGCATAGCTCCCGATGTATTACAGAAGTCATGCGGCAAATAACTATATACCTGTGTAGCCAGTTGTTTCACACGGTCCATGTTATCCAGAATTTGTTGCTTTGAATAATAATCTGTTTCGCTGCAATCCATAAAATCACAAGCTGTGTACAGAGGAGCGGATGTAACCGCAAGCAACAAGGCAATATGTTTGATTTTAAAATACTTCATGTTCATTTTACTTTTTAGAATGATAAGTTAACACCAAAAGTATACTGAGTCATGGTCGGATGATTTGTTCCGATATTTTCAGGATCTAATACTTTAATCTTATCTACACAGAAAAGGTCGTGACCGCGCGCAAAGACTTTGGCACCTTTGATGAATTTACTCTTCTTCATCATTTCCTGTGAGAAATTATAATAAAGTTCCAATGTACGCAATTTCATATAAGACGCATCAGCCACCCACAAGGAGTTAGTCGTATAGTTATTGGCGGAACCTTCTGAAGTCAGACGCGGATATTTAGCATTCGGAGTATCCGGAGTCCAACGATTGTTATAATATTCGGTAGAAATAGTACTGTTACTAATCAAAGGCCAATACACACTTGAAGTGTTCAAAAGACGGCTCTGATTTCCCGTTCCTTGGAACAAAGCATAGATACCGAAACCTTTATATTCCAGATTCAAGTCGAATGAGTAATAGATTTCCGGCATAGCACTGTATCCTAAAGCTACCTGGTCATAAGCGTCAACAACTCCGTCATTGTTCTGGTCTTTATACTTCAAATCACCCGGACGAACATCTGAAAGGTTTTGTTTAACACCGCGGTTGTCAATCTCTTCCTGACTCTGGTAAATACCTTCCACTTCATAACCGAAGAACTGCCCCAAACGCTTGCCTGTACGTTTCAAGTAGTCATGAGGGCGATATTCTTCGTTCTGGTTAATAATCTTGTTACGGTTGAAAGTCAGCATACCGCCAATTTGATAATTAAAATCACCGATTTTATCCGCCCAGCGTACGCTTGTTTCTACTCCATAACTATTCACAACTCCATTATTGATATTGGGAGCTGTCAAACCAAATATAGAAGACACGGCATTATCTCCGCTTACTAAAATATCCGTGCGGTGATCGTAAAAACCGTCAATAGTAACAGATAACTTGTTGAAAGCTATGAAATCGAATCCTACATTCAATTTGTGAGACTTCTCATAGGTCATGTCAGTGATACCCAGTTGAGTAATTTTCATACCACTGATGCTTGCCGGATTTTTTCCGAAATAATAACTTCCCCCTGTACCATACACATCAAGATAAAGGTCAGTACCATAATCAGCACGTCCGGAAATACCGTAGGAAGCACGAAGTTTCAACAGGTTTAACCAGTCGCTTTTCAAGGCAGCTTCTTCCGACATAATCCATGCGGCACCTACCGATGGAAAGATTCCCCATCTATGTCCCGGTTCCAGAATGCTGGCGGCAGAACCGGATAAAGATGCGTCCAGTACATAACGATGGTCATATACATAATGGGCCTGTGCCACTACATCCATAAATGCCTTCGAGTTGTTCTGACCTTTGGCATTTGTTTTATCCATATTGTATTGCAGAGTTGCAACCAGACTATGCTTATTCCAGTCCTTAGCATAGTTGGCATAGGCCCCAAAATTGAAATGATTGACCGAAGATCCTACACTTTTACTGAATGAAAGAGTACCTTCATTACGTAAAGTATTATAAGTAGTTTCTCCGGTTTCCCAATTCATCGTTGCTTGTTCATATCCGAAGTTCATGGTATTGTTGTCCCAATAAGAAGCACTGTTGTCCAAACCTACCTGAAAGCCTACTGATAATCCTTTCACAAGAGCACTCAAATCTTGATTCAATTTCATATCAGCATACATATTACGGGTTTGAGAGCGAGCATAGCCTCTACCGGAAATACTTGCAATCGGATTGTTGGAATATACAGTTGTACCACCCCATACATTGCGAGACGTTTTTACAGGAAATGCTCCAGAAGGAACTTGATACAATGCACTGAAAATGTTCGATGTCGTTTCTCCCGGACGGTTATGTTCGGAGAAATTTCCAAACAGGTTCAGCTGTACGGTAGTTGTAGGACTGACAGTAATATCCAAATTGGTACGAATATTCAGTTTTGAGTATTTGAACTGAGTGGAGTAACCGTCATTATCACTTGTCGGTTCCAATATACCATTATCATTCAAATAATTCAACTGAGTGAAATAACGTACAAATTCTCCACCACCTCTTGCCGAGAAGGTTACATTGTTTCCATAACTATGATCTCGTAATGCTTCGTCCCACCAATCTACATTCGGATATACATCCGGATTACTTTGAGTTCTGAAAGCTTCCAGTTCTTTAGCCGAATAACGTGCCGACAATCCATCGTTGGTCAATCCTTCATTCAAAGCTTTGGCATAAGTATATCCATCAACAAATTCCGGCAGACGTTGTGGGGTAGCCATATTGAATTGATAAGAGAAATTAATCTCCGGCTTACCCATCCTTCCACGTTTCGTTTTCACCAAGATAACACCATTGGCACCTTTCATTCCGTAAAGAGCCGTAGAAGCTGCATCTTTTAAAACAGTGACAGACTCTATTTCATCAGCACTTATTTGATCCAGTGAACGTTCAAAACCGTCTACCAACACTAATGGAGTAGTAGAACTGCTGGTTCCATATCCGCGTACTCTCAATGTTGCAGCGTCATCCCAGGCATTACCGGAATTTTGCAACACTTGCAATCCGGGAATCAAGCCATAAAGCATATTAGAGTTATTGATGCTTTTCTTATGCGAAAGTTCCTCCTCACTTGCTACTGCAGTTGCCGTAGTCGATTCTTTCAGATTGAAAGAAATGCCGCGTCCATACTCTATAGCCACTTTACTTTTGCGTGCAAACAAGCTGTCCTGTTCCTGAGCTACAATAGCTACCGGAGAACACAACATACACGCTACTAATAACTTGATACTTTTTCTCATGAGTATATTGTTATTTCTATTTTCTGTTAATATCATTAATTAATTATTCCCAACCCGGATTCTGAACAAGGCCATATCCTTTATTGATTTCTACTGAAGGAAAGGCGCTCAAGCACCATCTAGGTTCGAAACCGCTAGTCCACCATACACGCGGATATTTGGTCAATTCATATGGAACAAATTTATATTCGCCTGTATCTTTATGTTTATATACATGCAAACCATGTAACTGCTTCTCAAAAACATTATAAAGCTTCCAACGAATCAAATCAAAGAAACGAACTTCTTCGTAACCGAACTCACAAGCACGTTCACGCAATAAAGCTTCACGAAATTCTTTTTGCCCCAATCCTTTTTTAAGTCCAGGCAAGTTTACACGAGCACGTACTTTATCAACAGCATCGTATGCTTGCGCATTGGGAGAACCATTATACTCATTCAACGCTTCTGCATAACTAAGATAAATTTCTGCTAAGCGCAGGAACGGCCATTGTATAGGACGGTTTTTCCATTCCGTATTCCGATCCAAACCCCATTTACGGCATGCCAGTCCCGTACCCAAACTCAATACATGCGTGCTTCCACCTTGTGCCCAGTCTGCTCCCTGTGGATAATTTACAGGATCACTAGCCAATGCTTCTGTCAATGCAGCTGTTCTACCATTGTATTTGTCTCCATCCAAAATAAATGTTTCATATAAACGAGGATCACGATTCAAAAATGGATTCTTAGCTTGTTCAGGATTATCCCAACTAAAATCAGTACCATCGCTCATCTGGAACATATCAAAGTATTCTTTAGTAGGACAATAACCTCCCCAACGAATAGAATTGCTTAATATCGAATTAGCGTTGGCATTTAATATATTTCTTCTAACAGAAATTAAAGTTTCTGTTGTCCCACGATCATAATATGCACTAGTATATGCCCCACGAACATCAGATGTACCATTATCACCAACTTCTACTAACTTATAATAACCATTTTGATTCAATGCAGTGAAAAACTCTTCACAAGCATTAATAGCATCTTTCCAACGTTCTTTATTATATCCACCAAACCAAGTCATCAAACTAGATGAAGCTTCTCCATCACAGTAGGGAGCATTATCATTGAATAATGGACTGGCTACAAACAGTAAAACACGTGCCTTAAGGGCCATAGCTCCAGCTTTTGTCATGCGACCATCCCAGTTTGCCAAATCATTATCTGATATTCTCCATGGAAAATCAGGACAGTTAATAGCATCGTTAAGCAAACCTATGATAAAATCTACCGTAGCTTGTAAAGTGGCCCTCCCTGGTAGATTCACATCTTCAGGGTCAATAGCGTGATCTACAATAGGCAAAGCACCAAAGTGACGCAACATATGAGAATAATAAATAGCAACTATCATTTTAGCTTCCGCTTTCAGGCGAGATTTTTCAGTTGCATCCATATCAGGTACACGGTCAACATTTTCATAAAGAAGCCAAGCGTGACGGATACCTGTCCACATATGCGAATCAGCATCGTTAAAACGACATTTAGTTCTCTGTCCCGTAGGATATGAACTTTTTCTATCTTCTATAGAAGCATTATAATTACCCGGATAATAAACTTTAGCTAATCCAGAATAACCTACGTTATCATAGTTCAAATCTGTCAAACCTTCAAGAGTCCCCAACCACATTTGCGTCCAATAACCTGAAGTTTCCATTCCATAAGGAAGATATTGATAACTCTTCCACAAGATACGACGGGCGTATTCTGAAGTGGAAAAAATAGTATCAATCGTTACATCTGAACTAGGTGGCTTTTGCAAGAACTTGTCTCCGAAAGCCAAGTCTTCGCAGGAAACCCCGACAAACAAAGTACCCATCAAAAGGGTTGTATATAATAATTTTCTTAATGACCTCATGATTCTACATTATTAAATTAGAAACCAACTTTTAATCCTACATTTACGACTTTGATAAGCGGATAGGCTGTTCCATCCGGATTAGCTTCCGGATCACTTACTTTCAATTTGTCGAAAGTCAGCAGATTGTAACCTGAAACAAAGAGCCGAAGTGAACCAATGTGCGCCTTCTTCATTAATGAAGAAGGAAATGAATAACCAAGCTCTATATTTTTCAAACGTACGTAAGATGCATCTCTTAACCACAAATCAGAATCCTGATAATTGTGTGATTTACTCTTAAAGGAAAGCGCAGGTGCTTTAGCAGAATTTCCTTTCTCTGGTGTCCAGGCATCTTCAATCATGTATTTCATGACAGCTGAATTATTACTTTCACCAAACGGTACCCGATACATAGAACTCAAAAGACGAGAAGTTTTGAATGCGGCAGACCAAGTCATACTAAAATCAAATCCTTTCCAAGAGACGCCTAAATTCATACCAGCTGTATAAAGAGGATATTTCGGATAACCGATATCTCTTACATCTTTTTCATCAATTTTTCCATCTTTATTCAAATCTTTGTATTTTACATCACCAGCTAAAGGTACATAACCAGAACCTTGGTCAGGAATCCCTCCTTCAATATTTCCTTTCAGATTCTCATAATTGGCAGCTTCTTCTTCTGTAAAATATCCATCAAAAACATAGCCAAATTGCTGACCAACAGGTTTTCCTTCAGTTTGCATCCATTCATAGGGGTATGTAATCTCATCGATAAATACAACCTTATTCTTGGCGTAGGAAAGATTAGCTCCGATGTTATAACGCACCTCATTGATACGATCTTCCCACTTTAGATTGATTTCATAACCCTTATTATCAACTTTACCAATATTTGCAATAGGCAAGCTAACTGCCAAGTAATCGGGAGTTACAGTTCGTGCCTTTAATATATTTTTACGATGTTCAACAAAATAGTCAAAGTTTAAACTCAATCGATCTTTGAGAAACTTCATATCAACACCATAGTTTTGCTTAGCCGCTGTTTCCCATGTGACATTAGGATTCCCCTTCTTAGATTCTACCGCTCCGGCAATATTAGTTGAAGTATTTATACCAAAATTATAACTTCCTGAGCTAATCAAATATTTATCAGGTAAATATAGAAAACGGGAATAATCACTAACACGATCATTTCCTACAATACCATAAGAACCACGAATTTTAAAGTAATTAATTACCTTCTTTATTGGCTGAAAGAAATTCTCTTCTGAAATAATCCATCCCAATGATCCAGCAGGGAAAAGACCAAATCGTTGTCCCTCTGCAAAGTTTTCAGAACCATTATAACCTAAACTTAAATCTAGCAAATATTTAGTTTTTTAATCATAAGTTGCACGTCCTACCAAACCAACATAACTTCTTGGAATACCAATAAATTCTGATGGACTACTACCTTCATAAGGATAATAAGTCATAGATTGATTATACATAGCTAGTGCAGACACGTGATGATTTCCAAAATCACGCTTATAGTTTACAGCAGCCTCTAAATACCAGTTTCTTGTTTGACCTGTACTTTCAGAATATCCCAGCTTTTGGTAATCCTGACTCTTTTTATATATCAGCTCATTATTTGTATTATAAATCGCTTCATACTTATTGGCACGCCCTTCCCGACGCTTTGTGATAGTTACACCACTGTTGTATGCTCCTTTCACATGTACCTTTAACCCTTTAGTTAAAAAATCCAATTTTTGATCTAATTGAAAATCAAAGTTTAATGTGTTTTGAGTACGGTTATTATATCCTTTCCCATAATAAGTATTTAATGCATCATAATAATTACCAATAGAAAAAAGATCAGTATCCGATACTACCCATTTACCATCTACAATACCTGCACCAGCAAAAGGAACAGCGGTATAAATATCCCGAAATAAGTATTTTAACTGCGTGTAAGTACCATTATTGTAATTTGGTTCTTGTTTATCATTAAGATAACCTCCTAAATTAATCTGCATAGAGGTTGTCGAGGTTACATTAATATCCATATTAATACGGTAGTTATAACGATTATACTTAAATCCTTTATCATTACCGTTTTCTTCAAATGTTTTAAAGAGTCCATCTTGAGTAAACACTCCTAATGAAGCAAAATACTTAACTCTTTCCGAACCTCCTGATATATTAAAATTATGTTGTGTTTGTAAAGCTGATTTCTTAATCAACATATCTGTCCAATCAGTATTTGGATACACAAGAGGATCACTATTGGTACGGAATTTCTCAATTATATCAGAAGAAAAAGCTAGTTGATCCTCTGAGACACCATCATGTAGTTGAGCATTATTATAAGCATTTGCATAACCATAGCTATCTGCAAATTCCGGTACTCTTGAAGGCATTTGCCAAGCATAAGTAGTTGAAAAATTTACTTTTGCTTTTCCCGATGTACCACGTTTGGTTGTAACCAGAATAACACCATTTGCACCTCGTACACCAAATACGGCAGTAGCAGAAGCATCTTTCAATACTGTTATACTTTCGACTTCATTCGGATCTAATTGAAAGAAGGAACGTTCTACACCGTCCACCAACATCAAAGGCTGAGATAAGTCAGTACTTAAAGAACCGACACCACGCACATACAAAGTTGCATCATCGGCACCAGGCTGTCCACTAGATTGCACACTGGCCAAACCTGTGACCTTACCGGTCAAAGCATTAGCCATACTTGCAACTGGAGATTTTAATAGTTCTTCATTATTAATAGAAGAAAGAGCACCAGTCACAGTTACTTTCTTTTGAGAACCGTAAGCGATAATTTGTACCTCCTCAAGTTCCTGAACATTCTCATTCAATTTAATTTTCAGACTTCTTTCTCCTTTATAATGGATTTCTTTATTTTCATATCCAATATAAGAAACCATAATAGTAGCTCCTACCGGAACTTTCAGCTTAAAATTACCGTCTGTATCGGTAATTACTCCTGCACTCATGCCTTTTACTGTAACAGTTGCCCCAATCACAGGACCAAAATTATCAGTAACAGTACCAGTAACTTCAATTACCTTCTTTTGTTGTGCTATATCTTGGCCCGTCGAAAAGGAAATAGTTTCCATTTCCGTTGAAAAAGCCGCTTGCCCTACAGACAATGTGGCTGCCAATAGCCATATTCTACAAGGTATTTTCATAGAACTGACTCGTCTTTTCATACACTTTTAATTTTTTAGTAGTTAATAATAAATAAAGGTTAATAACAGAATACTTGTCATGTTAAATACTTAGATAGAATCTTACTATTTGATGGTAAGCGAATTGTTGAATGTCTTTTCATACGTAATAGATTTTATTGTTGTTTAACTTTTCGCTTCAAAGGACGCGTTTTATTTTAAATTATATCTGCTAGAATTTTCCTTTATAACTGCACAAATTGTATACGGACGATTTATATTATACCCGGACAATTTATATAAACCGAACAACATCCGATATAACTACCTGATTATAAACACAATTACTAGTAAAAGCACATTTTTCCTCCAACTATAATTTAAGTGTTAAACGTAACCGGATAGACTAAGAAAAAATAAAAGGAACACCTTATTAAAGTTGTGCCCCTAGCTACAAATACTGTAATGTGATGAAGTATTTTCCTATGGTTGAAGCATGAAAAGTCGAGAAGTCATTCGCTCTTTTCCTTCCAATTCAATTCGGTCTTTGTATATTCTAACAATGCCGAATGAATTTTTATCCGGAGTTTCAATCATACCTTCTACAGTATTACATGGAATATGATCGAAGTATCCAAAAGCTCCCGAATGATGATGGCCGGAAAATATAGCTTTTACGCAATTATAGCGATTAATAACATCTAATATTTCCATATTATTTAATGCAGTAAATTGACTTCTGGGATATAACGGGTGATGACAGAAAATCAATACGTTTCTATTTTTCTTTTCACTTTTCTTCAAAAGGTTGTCCAGCCACTGCAATTGCCGGCTGCTTACGCCTCCATTCCACCTAGCGCCTTGAATTTCTTTATTTACTTTAATCTGATTCTGTATTCTCAAAAGTTCCTGCTCTTTTGCTGTTCCGACAACATTTGAATAAGCTGCTATTTCGTTTGTATTCAGAAATACAAACACCCAGTTCTTTTTCATAAATGAATAGTATTCTGAAGGCATTTTAAGCTTCTTATATAATACTTTATTATCTGTAATACCTTTATAATCATGATTTCCAGTAGTATGGAATATTTTTTTGTTTAAATGTTTCAGACATATTAATACTGAATCTAAATCTTTTTGATCTCTATCAATGATATCACCCAAATTAACTGTAAACTGTACCTTTTGATTATTAAAATAATCAATACTTTCATGTAATTTACCTAAAGAGTTTCGATAAAATCGAGTTTTTCCAGATTCACAGTCAGCATATTGTGTATCTGCAATCAAACCAAACACGATAAGCGGAGGACTACTTTGAGCAAAAATATTATTTAAGGAGAAGAATATACCTACTATAAATACGGCCCATGAAATATTAATATTTTTCATTACTTAATTTTATTTGATGTTCATACTTAGTTTATCTCATTCAAATGCCTATTAAGTATTTCTCTATCCATTTATTAACCCATAAGCAAAGGTAGAAAAAAAGATACTGAAATGCAAAGAAAGAATTGAATATCATTTCATATACTAAATTTAATCAAATATAGAAATCTTGAATGTGCTGATTAATTCATCAAACTCTTCTTCTTAATATCGAAGATTAATAAAAGAATTTGCTTTAAAATTTAATATCTCTTATCTTTGCTATATCATAACACAAGTATGTATATACTAAATCATTATACAATGAAAACATTCATTCAATGCATAATCTTTGCTATTCTGACATTTACCAGTCCTTTTCTCGATGCCCAAGAGAAAATAATTGTATGTCCGAATGAATTACAACAAGAATGGGCAAATGCCGAAATAGGAGTTATCATTCACTTTGATATGCCGGTATTCCACCCCGACTATAATTGGCGACAATTTGGTACCCATCCTTCACCATCTACATTTAATCCTTCTTCCCTTGATACCGATCAATGGATACACACAGCCAAAAGCCTTGGAGCCAAATATGCAGTGTTAGTAGCCAAACATTGCAGCGGTTTTTCATTATGGCCAACAACGGCTCATGAATACAGTATAAAAAATTCACCTTACAAAAATGGAAAGGGAGACATTGTAGCCGAATTTGTCGCTTCTTGCCGAAAATACGGAATTAAACCAGGAATCTATGCCAGTACTACCGCTAATGGTTTTCTACATGTCGACAACCCTGGACTTGTCAAGAAAGGAAGTCCTGTCACCCAAGAAGAATATAACAAAATAGTAGAGACACAATTGACCGAACTTTGGAGTAATTACGGAAAACTGTTTGAAATATGGTTTGATGGCGGCGTACTCTCTCAGCAAAATGGAGGAGCTGATATATTGACACTTATTCAACGTTTACAGCCCAATTCCATTGCATTTCAAGGCCCTTATGGATATCCGAATTTAATCCGCTGGGTAGGCAATGAAGAAGGTAACTCTCCTTATCCCTGTTGGGCAACAGCCGATGCAACAACTTCCGCCGATGGCGTACAGAAGATAAAAGGCTTATACGGTAATCCACACGGAAACTACTGGTGTCCCGGAGAAGCTGATTTCACACTACGCCGTAATGACTCATTCCAAGGTGGTTGGTTTTGGCGCGCTAATGAAGATCATCTGATATTTTCTACTGATGAGCTTTTACTTAAATATGAAACCAGTGTAGGACGTAATACCAATATGCTGCTTGGTTTAGTAATAGATAAGAACGGCTTGGTTCCTGATGCTGATGTAAAAAGAGCGAAAGAATTCGGTGACATTATACGAAAAACATTTTCAAAACCTATCCGAAAAATATCAGGCAAAGGATACGAACTATCTATCCGGTTAAACAAAGAGACCAATATAAGCCGTATCGTATTGTCAGAAGATATAGCATTTGGAGAAAGAGTTCTGAAATATAAACTAAAAGGTCTGTGTAATGGAAAATGGATACAACTTTCTGAAGGAAGTTGTATCGGTCATAAACGGATCGAACATTTTCCAACTCACTCCTTATCTGTTGTAAAGTTGGAAATAGAAGAAGCTAAAGATAATCCAGTCATAAAGTCTTTCGCAATATATTAACACTAAAAAGAAAAGGAGAAACTTATTGTTGTCAAGTTTCTCCTTTTCTTTTTAGATATTTCCTTTAAAGATATCCGGTAAACCAAAATAATTTCTGGTTATAGTACCTAAATATATAATCCTTTTTCTATTTATTTCTCAAATGTCAATCCTTTCAACTTATTCCATGCTCCCCGGGTAAAATCCGGTATTTCTACCGGAGCTCCGTAATTATTAACCGACATTTCTGTTAAAGGTACCAGGCATGACCATTCAGCGGCATCGTATACATCTTGATCCAGTGGTAGTCCATTCCGTAAACAATATACCAAGCGGTAATCCATGATATAATCCATTCCACCATGGGAGATTTTTCCAAGCTTTTGTGCCTCTTTTCCAGCTTCGTAATAAAACGGATGTTCATAAACAGCCATAATAGAATCCATTTGAGCAGATGCCAAAGCCGTGTGCGAATTTGGATCCAAAGCAATTTGCTCCTGAGGATATTTTTGTGCAAACCCCTTCGTTCCACTAATCAAATGGATACGACTGTAAGGACGCGGACTGGTTATATCATGTTGAATCATAATAGTTTTCCCTTTTTCTGTCTTGATAATCGAAGTATTCATATCACCTAATTTATAAGGTTGATCCGATTGGGGAGAATCTTCACCATAATGTTCTTTAGCGTAATCTGTAAGTCCGAACTGTCCGGAAGAAACCGATACAAGATAATTCATTTTATCTCCCCGGTGTATATTTAAAACTTGGCATACAGGACCTAATCCATGAGTCGGATAAGGATTTCCACTATGTTCTATATTATAAGCCATACGCCATTTCCTCCAATATTCTACTAAACCATTCTCTTCTTTTTTCGCTTTACTGACTCCGGATTGATGTGTACCTTTCGCAGAAAGCTTTTCATTGATATTCATATCCCGAAGATTGTGAATATATGCTCCTTCTACATGAACAATCTCCCCAAACAAACCCTTTTGAGCCATATTCAAAGTAGCCATTTCGAAACGGTCATAACAACAGTTTTCGAGCATCATACAATGCCTGCGAGTTTTTTCAGCCGTGTTGACTAACTCCCAACATTGTTCCAAAGTAACCGCGGCAGGTACTTCAATAGCCGTATGCTTACCATGCTCCATTGCATAAACTGCAATTGGAGTATGATTCAGCCAATCAGTACATATATAAATAAGGTCGATATCTTGACGCTCACATATTTCCTTATATCCATTCTTACTCGAATATTCCTGTGCTGCCGGAAACTTTGCATGTACCAATAATGCACGTGCTTTATCTAAATTCTCAGACTCCAAATCACACAATGCCTTAATTTCTACACCGGGAATAGACAAAAAACGATGTACGGCAGCAAGTCCTCGGGAACCAATACCGATAAACCCTACTCGCACAGTAGAAATAGGTTCACAACGCAGTTTTAATACATCTGACTGTCCTGCCGGACGTGGAGGAGTCTTTACTCTAATAACCTTCTGCCGGGCATTGCAATCAAATGAAACCAATAATAAAAAAGAAAATAAATAAGGTAACAAATGTCTCATGTTCATTCATATTTTAGTGAATAATATTTTTACTAGCTCACAAATGTAGAGAGATGTACCAAAATGAGAATTATAAGATAGTTTAAAAAGAGTATAGGTAGCCACATGCATTATTTAAGAGAGAATTATTGAACATACATATATGTGCAATAAACAAATATGCACGCAATTTTCACAAAACATTTTGATATATATATTATCTTTACGAACAACAAAAGTAAACTTGAAACTTTTACCATGAAAAATTTTATTTCAATCTTATTACTGTCAGTTTTCTCATTCCACCCGATACTTGCACAAGAAGAAGGGGCTATTCGTAACTATATACAGATAGGCAAAAGTGATGGAATATCCAATAATAACATCAGATCTGTACAAGATGATATTTACAACCGTATATGGATAGGGACAGAAATGGGATTGAATATTTATAGCAACAATTCACTGACTCAAGTAGAACATTTTTCGGATATGAATGTCTGTTCGTTATTCGATACCGGTACGGAAATGTTAATCGGAACTCATAATTTTCTTGAAGCTTATAATTATACATCGGGCACTTACACCCGAATCAAATACAACGGATATGAGATAACCTATGCCTTTTCTATCCTAAAAGTAAAAGAGCGGATTATCATTATATCTAGTGGTTTTGCCTATGCTTATCACGACAATCAAGTGGAACTTATAAAAGATACGATTCCCTGTCATTATGTAGCAGCGGATAAATTTGGAACTCTCTGGGGATATAACGAAGATACAATTTATCGTTTCGACGACCAATTCAATATAGTAAAAACATATAAATTAAATAGTCCGGATAAATCACCATTAATCGTTGGATGTATATATCCTGACTCTAAAGGATGTATCTGGTTAGGAACGGAAAAAGACGGATTATTCCGATATAACCGAGTTACAGACGAATTCTACAAAGAAGATTTAAGCCAATATGGAGTACACGAAATGGGATATATCGGAAGCATCGGAGAAGATAAATACGACCGTTTATGGATAGGTCATCGTAATGGATTGTCCGTTTACGATTATACTAACAACTATTTTAAATATTATATGCTGGAAAACAGTTTTAATATCCAACTTATCACCATTATCACTCATATTTTTCGGACGAAAAAACAAGATATGGTATTAGGTACTCATTTCACAGGTTTCTTTGTCATAAATGAATTAAACTCCAGTATCAAATTCTATAATTTAACAGAGTTCAATAATCAGACAGGAGGAATTACCAGTAATGGGATCACAATAGATAACCAGAAACATCTTTGGGCAGCAACCAACTGTATGGGAATCAGCGTCCTTGATAAAAAAGGAAAAATACTCAAACAAATCAACCAAAAAAATTCGGGAATTAACAACGACATCCTTTCCTTAGAATACGATAAAAAAGGAAATATCTGGGCCGGTTCATCCTCTGCAGGACTCTATAAGATTGATAAAACTTATAAAATCAACCGATATATACACCAAAACAACGATACCACTTCGCTGGCCGGACGAAGCGTACATGCGATATATGCTATCAATCAGGATAGCTTAATGATAGCTACCAATAAAGGACTCAGTATTTATCATTATTCCACTAACTCTTTCACCAATATACTTACTGCAAAAGTCCAAGACTACGCTTTTACCAATCTGTTGCCTTATAAAAATAGAATATATGGTGTACATTTCAATTCAGTTTTTTGTTTCGATCGTGATACAAAACAAATTAAAGAATATAACCTGCTTAAATATAATGTATTCTTAGAAGCCGGATATATTGATAAAAATGGTAAACTCTGGTTAGGAAGTTCCAAAGGAGAATTATATCTGTTCGAAAATGGTAAACTCACACTTTACCTAAAAAACAAAGAAAGGATAGAAAGAATCAGTAATATCTTAGGAGATAGTCTGGGTAACTTATGGATTACTTCATGCAACAGTTTCTATTGTATTACCCCTACCAAAGAGGTAAAACACATTAATCTTTCATGGGGACTGGGAGATAACGAGTTCAACGTACGTTCTTGCTATATGGATGAAAATAGGTTTTATTTCGGCACTTCAAACGGATTGGTAGGATTTAACCCTCTCCAAATAATCAGCCAGGAAGCACAATCCCCATCTTTATATATAGCTGATTTCAAGCTTTTCAATAAGATTGTTGAACCGGGAAAATCAAATGTACTCACTCATCATATCAATCACACGGATAAACTTATACTTGAAAACAAAGAAAACTACATATCCTTTGTCATTAATTGCATTGATTACAATATCAACCGAATTATTCCTTATAAATGTATTTACCAGCTAGAAAACTTCAATGATAATTGGTATGAACTCAATTCTGCTTCTAATGAAATTATTTTCACTCAACTGACTACCGGAAATTATAAACTACACATACGATTGCAGAACGATAATGGAATGATACTAACGGAAAGAACTATTGATATTAAAATTAAACCTCCTTTTCTTCTTAGCACACCAATGCTCACATTATATATTTTAATTTTAATTATCATTATCGGATGGATAAGACACATTGTACGTAAACGACATACTACAAAGGAGTTGATTGCCAAAGTAAAACGTGAGAACGATGAAATAACCCGGATCAACGCCATGAAATTGGACTTTTTCACTTTCATTTCCCACGAATTCAAAACTCCTTTAGCTATTATTTCAACGCTCCAAGACGAAGTTTTACCTCCTACCTTTAATTCCGATGATGATGCGGCTATTTTCAAACGTAATATCAAACGTTTGGAGTATCTTATCAACCAACTAATGGAGTTTCGTAATATGGAGTCGGAACACACTTCGATCGATTTGAAAAAATATGATATTGTACCTTTTCTTAAAGGAATATATGACGCATTCGCTCCTTTATATAAACAAAAGGAAATAGACCATCAATTTATTTGCGATACAGATACATTACCCATGCTTTTCGATACGGATAAAATGGAAATGCTAATCGGAAACCTGTTGAGCAACGTTGCCAAACATACACAGCAGGCAGGACAGTGTTACATGAAAATCACTACTACAAACTCCCATTTGACTGTAGATATATTCAATAGTGGCGAGTGCCTGACCGAAGAACAAAAAACAGCTATTTTCCAACCGTATAACCGTACAAATATTTATTCAAATAGCGGAATAGGTCTTGCTATTGTAAACAGCATTGCCAAATTACTCAACATTCGTGTTTCCGTCATTGCCATAGAAAATGAAGGAAATATCTTCCGGACAGAAATACCAATCATACAAAATGATAATATAGAAATCAGCAGCACCAACAATCATACAAATATTGTGGATAGAATCATAGACGATACTCGTTATTTCAGCCAACAAACAGGAACCATCGAACCGGAGAATGAAATCAAAAACCAATTCCAGATTTTAGTAGTCGATAATGATAACGACACTAAAACCATCCTTAAGAAGAAATTACAAAAGTATTTTCATATTCTTACTGCATCTAGCGGCAAAGAAGCACTCCTACTATTAAAATCTCAAAATGTAGATATCGTAATCAGTGATATTATCATGCCTGAAATAGATGGTTATGAACTTTGTAAAACTATCAAAGGAAACACTAACACCAAACATGTTCCAGTAATTCTCATTACTTCAGACTTATCTGCTGAAGCCAAAATAAAAGGATTCCAATCAGGGGCTGATGCATTTCTATCTAAACCTATCAGTATTCAAGAATTACTCCTCCGGCTGGATAATATTCTTAAAAATAAGAATGTACTGCGTGCTTACTACTCCAATTTCAATCAATTATCCGTAGAACCTGAAGCTGTTAATAACGCAGACGAAGCGTTCATACATGAAATCACAGAATATATTTATACTCACCTTAATGATGCAGAATTGTCTATCCAACAGTTGGCACAACATGTGAGTATAAGCCGCACACAACTCTATCTAAATATAAAACGACTGACCGGATATACCCCTTCTCAATTCATGCTTAATATAAAAATGAAAGAAGCTAAAAAACTGATCCAAAACACAGATATGACCTCTTCTGAAATATCATACAAACTAGGATACTGTAATCCTAACCATTTCAGCAGACAGTTCAAAGAATATTATGGAAGTTCTCCGAGTGAATTCAGAAAACAATCATAGGCGTAAATAAAATAATCCCCTGCCGGAATTAATAATCTATCCGACAGGGCTTAATTTATTATCCTCTTATACAATCAAAACTTTATTCCAAAGTACGCACACAACGCACATTTACCATCTTAGATGCAGTGCCATCTCCTTCAACCCAAGGACGTGAAAGATAATGCCAAGGTGTAACATCACGACTCCAATCAAATACTTCATACATATAGGCTGTTGTCTCCGAACCGATAGTAGTCGTCCAATATCCTGCTTTTCCGTCACCTCCGCCCAAATCTGGAGTAGGCACATTACCATGCCAGAATTGTCCCGCAGGAACCAAACTAAGTCCACTGTCATTTGTTATATCCGACAGATTATTCCAATATTGAGTAGACTTCAAGTGAATGGATGGTTCAGCCGGATAGGTATTTAGAAGTTCTTTCCACTCGGACATTGTAGAAATATGCCATCCATTAGGACATACCCCCTGTATTTTGGTATCTTCACTGGTAGTAGCTCGTTGCCAATCACGGAGAGCCGTTGGCCATGTATAATATTGCCCGATTACTTCTGGATCAGAAACAGCCCCATCCGTATATGTACGTGATGGAAGATCTATGGTAGTAAACTCTGTTCCGTCACTATAACAAGTAGCACGTAAATTTTCTGCTATCCAGAGACTATTACCGATCTTCACTACCGGATACGTTTCAGGTTTAGCAGCATCCCGAAGGTCTACCAATGGTTTCATCATACCTGTCAATACAAGACTATGAATGTCTGAAGCTTCCGTCATTACATCCACCGTACTAGTAATACGCCAATAAACAGTACGTGTTAGATAAGAAGCATTTAATTCCGATAAGAGTTCATCCAAGAGACTATGTGTGAAATCTACTGACTTCGATATAGACAAAGCTTTTATTTTAGATTGACTCATATCCTGATTCAGACTATATTCGATAGCATAAGTTACATTACGAACATTACAATCCCAAGTAACATTTGTCAATATATCATCAGGAGTCTGATAAGATAATACATAAGAAGTTGCATCAACCGGAAAATTAATCAATGATATAGGTTGTGCTTGAACGGCCGAAGCAAACCGGCGAATTATAAATTCCCCCTTTTCTTCGGCAACCGCACGCAACGGATCATTTGGAATAACTTCCCAATAAAGTTTCTTTTTTTGAGAAGCTACCATACCAAAATTCAGATTCAACAACATATCCAAATCCTGTTGTTGCATTGAAAAACTTGTTTTTTCTCCTGCATCAAATACCTCCACTATATCAAATTCCGCATCATACAGTTTTATCTTAAAAGAAACCCCCGTCGTGTCACATTTCCATTTGAATTCAAACAAATCTTCTGCATGTTCAGATTCAAGAAAAACCGTACTTTCATTTTCAGGAGATAAAAGTGTTACCTTCGCCGGTTCACGTATAAAGCGAGTCATTGATATTTCGCGTACCGCACTGTTTTCTATCGGATTATTCAAATTACCCGTACCCGTCACTTTCCAATAAAGAAGAGTTGATTTTCCTAAATCTACTTTCTGTTCCTGAAGCCATTCATCCAAGTATTGGTTAGTAAACGAATAAGATTGTCCGTTTCCACATTCTATCTGAAGTTCATCTTCAAAAGATTCATTTGTACTGATATGAAGTACATAATCATTCACGTGTGTCTTGCAACTCCAACTGAATGTCACTTCTCCTTCAGGATTTTCTTTATCCAATATTACTTCTCCCGTAGCTTCCGGCTGATTTAATAAAATCACATTTGTCGGAAGATTGCATCGTGTAATAGTTAATTTATGTACCCCTTCACACCAACCAGTTTCAGGATCTACTACGTTCACAGTCCAATATACATTAGTAGTCTCACCGATTCCTATATCCATAGAACTTAATATAGAATCTACCTTCATAGTAGAAAGATAAAAATCACGCTTGATTCCTGTAGAAACTTCTACCTTCTTTCCTGCAAATTCATTATCAAGTCCGATAACCAGATTAAAATAAATAAACTGTCGTTTGGACTCCCATGAAAAAAGATACATCGAATCAGGTTTTTGGTAATTTAATGTCCAAATAGCTTCATTTTCAGGAGAGGTAAGAAATACAGGCTGACGTCCTACTTCATAAAAGTCGTTCTCTTTGTCACATCCTACCAGAAAAAACAGCATCAGACAAACTACCAGACCAGCTTGCATTATATATTTTACTACATTTCTCATAGTATTTCATTTTTAATGATTATAAGCACCTATATTATTTTTATTTCCTACTGGATTACCCCATAAATCATTCGTTATCGGGAAGAATCCTCCATCATTAACTTGTGTTCCTGTACCGATACAAGGAGAACCGGTAGCCAATTTTAATCCGTTCAACACTTCTTCTTTGTCAATAAACTGATTATTCTGAACAAAATCTTCAACTAGTTTCACAAACTCTGGATTTACATCAATATTTCCTGAATTGTATTCGCCCGTACCGGGTATATCCGTATAACCATAAATACAGTTATTTTTTAATACCATTCCTTTATTATCTTCAAATTGACCGCTAGCTATTCTACAAAACTTATTGGCTTTACCTGTCGTATTATAAAAGATATTATTTGTGAAGATAAGTGAGTTTGGCAAGTTCATATAATCAGCAAAAATAATACCTGTATTATCATAGTTCTGAGTTGCTGATTTTGTCTTTATAATCGTATTATTGTAAAAATGAGCATTTACAACCCGACCGCAAACATCAATTGTGGCCGAATGAATACTACCATCTTCTTTCGGATAATCGCGCAGACCATCATTTATACTGACATTATAACGGACAATTGTTCCCGAATGACCTGCAAATCCTTTATTAAAGTATGCATCAAGCGGACAAAGCAAGAACCAACCTCCCACATTGTTATAAGAAATATTATACTCAAACAAAGTATTCACACAATTTTGATCACAATCGAAAGCTTCTCCATCCCATGTAGCCTTTAAGTCCTGTACCAGATTATACCGAAAGATTGTATTATCACTATGAATACACCAAATAGCCGCTGAAGCTTCAGCTGGAAATTCAGCTCCTTCGGGAGAGAAACCTCCTTCAAGACAATTTCGAACAATATTATGCTCCACAATAGCTCCGTCACAACCATTAATGACAATCTGGTCACCGGGAATACCTTCAAACAAATTTCCACGAATAACGAAATTAGTATTTGCTTTCCGATAAGCGCGATCACCGGTTGCAATGTATCCTTTAATTCCATCACGCTGACAATTCAAAAAATGGCAATCTTCAATCAGAATATCATTAAAAGAAGAAGGAGAACTATTGGCTATCACATTATAAAAACCAACACCTGCACCGCCACCACCAACATGATGTGTCGGAGTTCCATAAATATCTTCAATTACACATCGTTTGATGTGGATGTGATTCATTATTCCTCCCGGAATATTATCAGCAACAATATCAATGCCTACACTCTTAGGTAAAGGTTCAGTCCCTTTATTAGTAATCTTAAGATCATGTAATTCCCAATATTCTACATTTCTAATTAATACTGCATCAGTAGCTTTTCCTCCGGCACGTATCTCAGGCAAAGGCAAATTCTCATCACCGTAAGCACCCAGTACAATCGGTTTACCGTAAGCACCGCTTCCTTTCAATGTAATAGAACCTTCATATATAGTACCGCGTTTGATTAATATAGTATCCCCCGGTTGCCATGTACGTTCCAAAAAACGGTTCATACTTTCCCAAGCCTGAGAAGGAGAATGCCCAGTATTATAATATGCACCGTTTTCCGGATCAATATAATAACGATGAGGATAAGATACTTCTTTTTCAACCACTGGAATATTTGTCTCATTTTCATTGTCGTTGCAAGACGAAAACATCTGCACGAATAAAACCGATAATAATAATATGCTATTCATTCTCATTGTATTCAAAGTTTATAATGTTATTTAAGGTCATCCATTATACATCTCACAGGATAATAACGATTTTCCGTTCCTTCCACTATGCCATAAGTCTGTAAATAAACCGTTTCCGCATCATCATAGAAAGACAGTAAAGTTGCCTTGGTTTTATCATCATCCAGTGCAATATCGCCCCATGCATACTCTAAACCTTTCAAACGGGGAGTAGAAGTCCAAAAAGCCGACAACGGATAATCAGAATCAAACGGATTGCTCAGTTCAGTGCTTTTTTCATTCCAATAATATCCGGATGCAACTACACTCAATTTTGAACTGTTAGTAATTGTGCCTGTTGTCTTCCAATAAGAAGGATCTTTCATGTAATTCCCGGCTTCCCACAATCCAAGATGTTCGCGCAACTTATTATACTCGTCATAAGAAGGCAGATGCCAGCCGTCAGGACAAATTCCCTGTACCGGTTTATTCTCCAAAGTCGCTGTTTTAGCTTCATCCCAAGTCATACGTACAGCCGTTTTCCAAGGATAATATCCCCCAGCGCGAGTATTGAACAACACATCATCTGTTTCCGCCGATTTATATGGATAAGGCAGTTCTTCTCCATCAGAATAAACTTTAGCACGAAGGTTTTCCGACATTAACGTCATCAAAGAACCGTCGCTCAAAATAAACTGCTGTGCTCCATAGCGCTCACCGTCGCGTCCGTCTACAAAGCTTTCAATAGAAAGCATAGCACTAAAATATCTCCATGTATCTGATATTTCTCCATTTGTATTTTGTTCTACCTTCCAAAAGAAACGTTTGATACTTGAAAATTCAGGCCAAACCTTACGCAATACTTTCAACAGTTCCTGATTTTCTATTTTTAAAGAGTCAGTTGTCCCCATATCAAATATTACAGGATTCTGAAAATGCATATCAATATCAAAATAAACCCTATACGTCGAATTTGTACGGACTTTCCATGTAAAAGCTTGTACTTCTTCAGGTTTAAAGAAATCAATCTTTACCGTAGCCCCTTCATCGGGAAAAACAGGACACGCCCAGTCCGGAGTTACATAATCTACCTTTTCTTCACAAGCGGAAAAAAGGCAAATAATGACTATAACTACACTATTGATTATTTTTTTCATATTATATTTTACTTTTATTGTTAATAACCAGGATTTTGATCATTCTTCATTTTCTTATTCGCATTGATTTCCTTTTGAGGAATAGGCCATAAATAATCTCTATCCTTATTGAAAGAACGTTTATCAACAGTCATCGGAACATATTGCCAATCTTCGGAAACATTTCCATTAGAATAAGTTTTTAGCTTAGTTACATCTAGTCCTACTCCATCCACCATTACTTTTTCGGCTATTTTCCAACGACGGATATCATGCCAACGTTGCCCCTCATGGAACAATTCCACCCGGCGTTCATTACGAATCAGTTCACGCATAGTCGTCTTATTCAAGTTAGGCAATGAAGTTGTCAAAGCTACCATTCCCACCCTGTTTCTAAGTTCATCAATCAATGGATAGGCATCTTTTGGACCATTCAGTTCATTCTCAGCTTCTGCCCATGCCAGAAGCACTTCTCCATAACGCATCAGTATTTTATCACTACCATCATTGGAAGTATTGGCAATTTCCACATTTGCTCCTTTTTTAGGTCTGAATCCGGTAATGTTCCCCCAACTTGCAGGAACCCAATTAGCCTGATAGCGGGTCTGGGCATCCAAACGATACTCATAACCAGGACAAAGAATAGAAAGATGTAACCGTGGATCCCGATTATCAAAAGGACGATCCGGATTATAAGTAGGGTCTTTTAATATCATTTCTCCATTGTCAGCTTCTAAATCTTTTACGGGCAGTCCATTAGCAGTGAAAAAACTCTCTACTGCTGGAAGTAACGTTTGGAAAGAACCCCAATGATACCATAACATGGTCATATAGCTCGAACGATAATCTACTGCATAATTTATCTTGAAAATAACCTCTTTATTAGTAGTATCATCTGTTCCTTTTTCCAAAAAGAGAGTAGTAAAATCAGGATATAAACTGTACCCCAATTCTTTGATAGCCTTGGCACATTGTATAACTGTAGCATGGTCGTATAAATATTGAGCTATTCTAAGTTTCAACATATAAGCAGCTCCTTTATTCGCCGATTCTCCTCCAAAAGAATGAGCAAGATACTGGATAGCAAACTCTACATCCTTGTCTACAAAATCCATTACTACACTTATTTCCTCACGGGCAGGATCTTCTAAAGGTGAATTTTCGTCCAACAAAGGTACACGACCATAGAAACTCACCAAATCAAAATAAAAATAAGCACGCAAATAACGTGTTTCAGCTATAACTGAATTTTTATCCGCAGCAGACAAAGTAGTGTTTGATGCTAACCCTCGCAACAATGAATTACAGCGAGAAATTGCCTGCCAGTCTTTCATCCATTTATACTCCGCAAGCCAACTGGTAGCTGTCTGAGTCCCTTTCGCAAATTCTGCCGAAAATTCCCATGTATTCGGATTATAAGAATTATCACACATATTTTCGTAAGTATAAGGAGTGATATAGCTAGGACTGTCGTCATAGAAACAATTATATATACCTGCCAACAGACTTTTCGCTTGTTCAATATCTTTCAGAAATGTGTCAGGAGATGCTTTATCAATAGGAAGCGTATCCAGATAATCGGAACAACTGCTTACTGGCATAGCCAACAACAATACAGTAATATATTTCAAAATAGTCTTTTTCATATTCTTAGAAAGTTAAATTTATTCCGAATGTAAATGTTTTGACTAACGGATAATCATAAATATTAGACGATTTAACTCCTGCCCTTTCAGGATCAAAACCTTTATAAGCAGTAATCGTAAGCAAATTTTGCCCACTTACAAATACACGTGCGCCTGTCATGCCAATCTTATTCATCCAAACTACAGGAAACGTGTAACCCAACTCTACATTTTTCAAACGAAGATAAGACATATCCTCAACATAATATTCTGATTTGATAGTAGCCCGTTGATTATCAATATACACACGTTGGTAAGTATTATTCGGTGCATCGGGAGTCCATCTTTTTATCATCCACCCTGCAGAATTGTAACCATTGAAAAACGGAGAAACCAATTCACCCATACTCCAGCCTCTTCCTCCAGCCACTCCCTGGAAAAAAGCTGTAAAATCAAATCCTTTATATTTTGCGCCCAGATTGAACGAATACATAAAATCCGGAGAAGGATTACCCAATGCCACACGGTCATTATCTTTGTCGATTATACCATCACCATTTTGATCTTTAAACCGGATATCACCAGGAGCAGCAATCAAACCAGAATAAGAATTAACCACATTTCCGAAGCGGTCGAAAGTTACCAGATGATTGTGTATCTCTTTATCACTTTGATAAATGCCTTCCACTTCATATCCATACAACGTATTAATCGGCTTTCCTTCTTGCAACAAGATTCCTTTCGAATCATCCAGTATAGGACTGAGTCCTTTCAAATCAAGTATTTCATTCTTATTGAAAGAGAGATTAAAACCTCCATTTAATTCCAATGCACGAGTAATCATTTTACTATATGACACAGAAAATTCAGCTCCGATATTACGTACTTTCCCTGCATTCTGCCAAGGGTCTTCTGTAAATCCGAAAGTACTTGAAACAGGTAATTGCATCAAAATATCAGAAGTTTCCTTGATATAGAAATCACCGGAAAAATTAAGTGACTTGAAAAGAGTCAAATCCAACCCTAAATTCCATTGGGTAGTCGTCTCCCAACTTAAATCTTTATTAGCAACATACGCCAATGCCGAACCAGTGTACATTTGATTATTCCATACGTAATTAGCACTACCTACCGAAAGAATATCTGTTCCTGCATAGGAACTCCATATTTTTTCATTTCCTAATTGTCCCCAAGAAGCACGTAATTTAAGCTCATCTATCCACCGTATATGATCTTTCATGAAATTTTCTTCCGATATTCTCCAACCGGTAGAGAAAGAAGGAAAAGTTCCCCATTTATGTCCAGTTGCAAACTTTGATGAACCATCATAACGAATATTAGCTTCGAATAAATATTTGTTTTTATAATCGTAGTTGAAACGTCCGAAAAGAGATAAAGATTTAACTTCCGATTCCCAACCGCCGTTTTTTTGTGTCGTAGGATCTCCTACTTCTAATGTAGGAAGATCTGCCGTAAGACGTTTGCGTTCGGTCCAATAGAATTTATCTTTCCATTCGGACTGTTGTGCACCAGCTAAAAATTTTAAATGATGATCTTCATGAATATTAAACCAGTAATTAAGCGTAGCATAACTTGATAAACTGGATTGCTGCTGTGCACTTTCTTTTATCCACGATTCCACAGTATTGATTTTACCAATTGTTTGTTCACCGTTAGAACCCGTTTCTACTGCATAAAGAGTTGCATTAGGTGCATAAGTACGGATAAACTCATGATTGATATCATAGTTGACAGCACCTTCCAATTTCAACTGTGGAGTGATTTGCCACTGAAGATTAAAATTGCCATTAAAATTTGTCTTGTCAAAGTCCTTACTTCCACCGGCTTCTTTGACAGCATCATCATAAAACCAGCTTGTCCAGCCATAACCTTCCATTTTAGCAGTGACCATCGGTTGCATTTGGATAATATGGCTAAGAGTTCCCTCAGTACCGTTCACCAAGTCTGTACGTAAACCCTTATAACCCGACAAGTTAGTCCCTATTTTCAACTTATTGTCAAATAAAGAACTGGTCACGTTGGAACGGAAGGAATATTTCTGATAAGATGTACCATCCAAAATACCATCCTGGTCCAAATAACCCACAGAGAAAGTATAGGTAAGTTGTTCCGTTCCTCCATTCACTTTGAGATAATGGTTATGTTGAGGTGCTGGTTTAAAATAAAAATCAGCCCAGTTGCGGTCCGGATAAACTCCCGGATTATCCCCCTTGCGAAAATGGTCAATCCACTCTTCACTATAAGCTGGTTGTAATCCTGAATTCATCCGGGCTTCATTGTACAATTCCATAAAATCCACCGAACCAAGTAAATCAGGAAAACGGGTAACATTCTGAATGGCAAAATAACCATTATATTCTACTGACAGCTTTCCGCTTTTCCCTTTCTTTGTAGTGATAAGAATGACCCCATTGGCAGCCTTATTTCCGTAAATAGCCGCAGAAGCTGCATCTTTCAATACAGAAATAGATTCAATATCTTTAGGGTCCACTTTATCAAAAGAAGATTCAAATCCGTCAATGATAATCAAAGGAGAAGAATCATTCAACGTACCAATACCACGGATATTTATAGAACTTCCATCGTCACCGGGTTGCCCGGATAATTGAGTGACCTGCATACCAGGCACCTTTCCCTGAAGTGCAATGGAGACATCCGTAATCGGTCGGTTCTTAAAATCAGCCGTCCCTACCGTAGCAACCGAACCTGTAAGTTTTTCCTTACTATTGGTTCCATAACCGATCACTACTACATTATCTAATAACACTGCATCTTCTTCCAATTTGATAACCAAATTCCGCTGAGCATTTGTTATTTTCAATGATTTCGGACGGTATCCCAAATAAGAAAATTCCAGAACTTCCCCCACTCCCACATTAATGGAAAAGTGTCCTTTTGCATCGGTTACAGTTCCTACCGAACGATCTTTAATTTTCACTACTGCCCCAACAATTTCTGTATTGTCAGCATCTACTATCTTTCCTTGAACAAGGACATTGGATTTTGTCTGCGCAAACGAACTTTGCATGAAAAATAATCCGAAAATCAACAAAATTCCATAGCATACATTTGAGCCTTTGTGTGATTTCATTGTTTCATAAGTTTAAATTTAATGGTTTCATAATATCAGAAGCGAAAGTAGAGATTTATGAGATATGAAGCTAATATAGAAGTTTATAAATAATATAAGATGTAGTAAAGTACATTTTTACAAGTTGTAAATGAACAAATATATATGTAGAATAAACAAATATGTATTGGGCTATATATACAATTAGTCCCAGTCAAAATTATATTGACCGGGACTAATTGTATACCATCTTATCAAAAAGACTATAATTTCTTATAATCCCAACTTTGCCGAAATCTCCAACATTCGTTGAATCGGCTTCACTGCCTTTTCTGCTACTTCAGGATCCACCGTAATTTCCGGCGATTCATTCTTCAGACACTCATACAGCTTCTCTAACGTATTCAACCGCATAAAGCTACACTCATTACATCCGCACGTACTATCATTAGGAGGAGCCGGAATAAACGTTGTCTGCGGACATTTCTTCTGCATCTCATGCAGAATGCCCGATTCGGTAGCTACGATATATGTGTTTTCGGGATGATTCACAGCGTACTTCAGCAATGCAGCCGTAGAACCTACCACGTCCGCCAGTTTCAGCACCGTATTCTTACATTCGGGATGTGCCAGTACCAATGCTTCCGGATGTTGTGCTTTCAGTTCCACGATCTTTTCAACCGAAAATTGTTCGTGTACATGGCAGGCTCCGTCCCAAAGAAGCATATTCCTGTTCGTAACTGAGTTGATATAATTACCCAGATTCCGGTCCGGACCAAAAATTATTTTCTCATCTTTTGGGAAGCTTTCCACAATCTGCCGTGCATTGGTGGAAGTTACCACCACATCCGTTACCGCTTTAACCGCAGCCGTTGTGTTGACGTACGAAATAACGGTGTGTCCCGGGTGCTCTTTGACAAACTGCGCAAACTTGTCCGCCGGACAACTGTCCGCCAACGAACAACCTGCTTCCATGTCGGGCACCAGCACTTTCTTGTTCGGACAAAGCACCTTCGCTGTTTCACCCATAAAGTGAACGCCGCACATCACAATGATGTCCGCTTCCGTTTTGGCCGCCCATTGAGCCAATGCCAAACTGTCACCAACGTAATCAGCGATGTCTTGTATTTCACCCTTCTGGTAGTAGTGGCCCAGAATGATCGCATTCTTTTCTTTCTTCAGCTCATTAATAGCCTTTATGAGTTCATTCATAATAATATTCTTATTTCTTCCTTTTTTTAAAAAATCCTTTGTTAGTGATGATTGCCTGTTAATAATGTTAGCAAATAAATCCGTTTTTTCTTGCCGGATAAGTTATTAGTCCATACTTCTGCTTTATAAGTCCATTATGAACGGGAAAAAAGAAGAAGATTTACTGTATATCTGCTTTATTATCAATGCAAGCATCGGTCAATGAAAGTTATCTATTAACTCCCTGTTGATAAAGTGCAAAGTTAAAAACTTTATGGATATAAACAGATAGATAAGTGCTGAAAAATATGTTTATGTCTGCATGGAAAGTTTTGATTTTATTTTTTGGAATGTTCATAACGAGTACCTCATATATCTTCTTTTGAATAATGCAAGAATTATTTTTCAAAATCTTTGCCGATAGTTTTGACAGGTTTTAAACTGTTATCAACATCTGTGTTAACAGAAAAGAGTTACCTTTGCAATCAGAATGTAATAAAAGAAAAGACGTATGCGCAAACTGAAAATAACAGAGCTGAACCGTATCAGTGCCGAAGAGTTTAAACAGGCTGAGAAACTGCCTCTGGTGGTAGTGTTGGATGATATTCGTAGTCTGCACAATATAGGTTCGGTGTTCCGTACTTCGGATGCTTTTCGTATTGAATGTATTTATTTGTGTGGTATAACGGCAACTCCTCCACATCCCGAAATGCATAAGACAGCATTGGGGGCTGAATTCACTGTCGACTGGAAGTATGTTGATAACGCTGTTGATGCTGTTGATAACCTTCGAAAAGCTGGTTATATGGTCTATTCGGTAGAACAGGCGGAAGGAAGTATCATGCTTGATGAACTGGAATTGGATAAAAGTAAGAAATACGCTATCGTAATGGGAAATGAGGTAAAAGGTGTGCAGCAGGAGGTTATTAACCATTCGGACGGTTGTATCGAAATACCTCAATATGGTACGAAACACTCATTGAATGTTTCTGTAACGACAGGAATTGTGATCTGGGATTTATTCAAAAAACTTCGTTGACAGCTTAAAACCTTATTAGTTAATAAGTGGTTTATAACTAGTTAATAATATAGTTAATTCGCTTATAATCAATATATATATAATTGTTCATAAGTATAGAATCCAAGTTATGTCATTGCACTCTTTATAGGAGGGATATATCCTGTTTACTGGGCATATATATACAGCGTATTGGACATATATGCCCAGCATGGTGGATATATATATACACCACATTGGGTATATATGCCCTGCAAATAGCTTATATATGTCTTGTAAAAACGAAATCGATGTTGGTAAATCAAAGATAATGTTGTAGAAGAAAGTAATAGCTTTACTAACTTTCGGTTAATAAGCATCAGACACGTAATTTAGATTTGTCCGTTCTCTACCAGCAATACTACACGTTCCGTTAGTTTGTCTTCACCTTCCGGATCGTATTCTTTTTTGAGGCTGGCGCCAAACAGTGCAGCAAATGCCTGATAGAATCCGGCTTTGAAAGGTCCCATAAATGCTTTTACCAGTTCATAACTGGTCTGATTACTTTGACGGTCCACTAACTTTATCAACAACTTTCCTTGAGCAAAAGAAAGTTTCTTCATTCGGGCGGTATACTGGTCTTTTAATCCCTTTTCCACCCGTTTAATGTGTTTCTGACGGGCTTTCTCGTTTGGTAATGTTTGCAGATATTCGTAAGTTTCGATAATGGCCTGGTTGATTTCCTTAGAAATAGGATATACTTTTTTCACGTTACGAACAAGTTTGTAATACTCTCTGCGTTCTTTTTCATTTTTGAATTTCAGTGGTCGGAAGATATACACAGTTCTTAGTTGGACACATGGAATCGTATCTCCATTATAGATACACATCGGAACCAAGTATCCATTAATGCTTTGTTTTTCCTGAGCCTGCAGATGCAGTGAACAGTAAAAAACAGCAAACAACGTCATTATTACTATGTTAAGTCTCCTTTTCACATTACAAAAATAGAATTAAAATTTTATTATTCAGATATTTTCTTAGAGCGTTAACCTATTTAAAGTATCTTTGCGCTCTTGTCTGTGAAAAGGCAAGAAGAAAATACACATTTTATTGATGAAAACTACTCAACTATTACGGTTGATAAGTATTATAAACAGCCTGTTCATAATTCCTGCTTGTAGTGCTCAAAACCCTTCTGAAAGTCTTTTAGAGGATGTTCTTGAAGATTTATCTGTTAATAACGATATTAATAACTCTGTTAATACCTTGAATTGGGAGAATGAATTGGAAGAACTTTCCAATCGTCTGCAAGAACCTATTAATTTGAATGTTGCTACCCGTGAACAACTCGAACAGTTTCCTTTCCTTAGTGATATTCAGATTGAACATCTGCTGGCTTACATCTATATACACGGACAGATGAAAACTATCTATGAACTTCAACTAGTGGAAGATATGGATAAGCAGACAATCCAGTATTTACTACCATTCGTCTGTATAAAAGCTATTAACAATGAATCTTCTTTTCGGTGGAAAACTATGTTGAAAAGCGCAGCGAAGTATGGAAAAAATGAACTGTTAACTCGCTTTGATATACCACTTTATAAACGAAAAGGTTATGAACATACTTATTTAGGACCTTCTGTTTATAACTCTGTGAAATACAGTTTCCGATATAGTGACCGACTCTATGCAGGAGTCGTTGCAGAAAAAGATGCCGGAGAACCTTTGGGAGCTTTACACAATCGCTATGGCTACGATTATTATTCCTTTTATCTGTTATTAAAAGATTGTGGGCGATTAAAAGCATTAGCTGTTGGTAACTATCGGCTTAGTTTTGGACAAGGATTGGTGATTAGCACTGATTATCTGATGGGAAAAACAGTCTATGCCTCTTCTTTCAACAATCGTAGCAGCAGGATAAAGAAACACTCTTCCAGTGATGAATACAATTATTTCAGAGGAGTGGCTGCCACAGTTGCTTTATCTAAGGATTGGGACATTTCCGGTTTTTATTCGCATCGTTCATTGGATGGCGTGATAACAGATGGAGAAATTACCTCTATCTATAAAACCGGATTACACCGGAGCCGGAAAGAAGCAGATAAAAAGCATCTGTTCACTATGCAATTAACAGGTGGAAATGTGAGTTATCAACACAACCGTATCAGACTGGGTATCACCGCTATTTACTACCTTTTCAACCGATCTTATGAACCGGAATTAACAGGCTATTCCAAATACAATCTCCACGGCAATAACTTCTACAATTTAGGAATAGAGTATGCTTATCGTTGGCATCGTTTCTCTTTTCAGGGAGAGACAGCGATAGGAAAACAAGGTTGGGCCTCTTTGAACCGTTTGCAGTATTCACCGGTTCAAAACACCCAAATCATGTTGATACATCGGTTCTATTCCTATAATTATTGGGCTATGTTCACCCATTCATTCGGTGAGGGAAGTACGACTCAAAACGAACAGGGATATTATATCGGATTGGAGACTTCTCCTTTTGCCTATTGGAAGTTCTTTGCATCATTCGATTTGTTTTCCTTCCCATGGAAAAAATACAGAATAAATAAACCCTCCCGTGGAACAGATGGTCTGGTTCAAGCTACTTTCACTCCACTTAGTAATCTATCCATGTATCTAAAGTATCGCTATAAACAAAAAGAACGTGATTGGACAGGTAGTAAAGGAACGCTAACGCTTCCTATTTTTCATCATCAGCTTCGCTATCGTTTGAACTATTCTTTGGGAGATGTGTTAAGCAGTCGTACAACTTTAGATTATAATCATTTTCATTCTCAGGACAGAGCTGCTAATAAAGGATATCAGGTTACACAAATGATATCCTCCCAACTGCCTTGGGCCAGGCTGTTTGCTGACGTTCAAGGCAGTTATTTTTTTACAGATGATTATGATTCGCGTGTATATGTTTCGGAAAGCGGACTGCTTTATACGTTTTACACTCCGTCATTTCAAGGGCGTGGCTTCCGATGTGCCGTTCGTTTAAGATATGAACTGAACAAACATTTCCTGTTGATAACCAAGTTCGGTGAAACTGTCTATTTCGACCGTAACGAAATCGGTTCCGGCAATGATTTGATCTGTGGAAATAAAAAAGCAGATGTACAAATGCAACTGCGTATCAAGTTTTAATGTATATTTGTCTGCCAAAAAATAACAGAAGAATACGATATTGAATGAAAGACCGGACTACTTTTGACAGAATGTTTAATGAATGGTATGCACAATTCGTGTATTTTGCATACTATTTTATAAGCGATGTTGAAGTATGCAAAGATATTGTAAGTGATGCTTTTGAATATTTGTGGCGTAATTATGATAAAATAGAAGAAGCTACGGCAAAAACTTATCTTTATACAATTATCCGCACGCGTTGTATCGACTATCTCCGTAAACAAAATATTCATGAAGAATATGTGGAATTTGCTTCACGATTAACCAATAAAATCATAGAGTCTGGTTCGCAGCAGACAGATACACGTATTTCTCAGATACGCAAGGCGATGGAAAAGTTGACTCCTTACAACTGCCATATTCTGGAAGCTTGTTATATTCATAATAAAAAGTACAAGGAGGTAGCTGAAGAATTAAATGTGAGTGTTGCGGCTATCCATAAGAATATAGTGAAGGCTTTGCGTATTCTTCGTGAAGAATTAGGCCGGAAAGGTAACCGGGATGGACTTTAAAACGTAAATATTATATATTGAATGAATTATTTATGGATGAGAAGAATATAAATATAAATAAGTCGGAAGAAGAAGCTTTGAAAATTATGGAGAATGTTTCCCATATAACTTCTGACCAATTACATGGCTTGGAGAAAGATGAAGAATGTTTCCAGGCATGTGTTGATATTGCAGAGGTTGTGATGGAGATGCGGCAAAAGCAAAATACACTGGCAATTAATGTTCAGAAAGAATTGGTAGACTTTCATAATAAACGTTTGAATAATAACAAAAAGAAGAATACGCGTATTCTGTGGACTGCTATTGCAGGAGTAGCGGCAACTGTCATTGTAATCCTGATTTTACGTACAATGATGATTTCACCGGAACCAAAACTGGAAAGTATTAAAATTTTTGAAGCAAACCATGCCATCGCACAAGCTACTTTGCAAATTGATGACGAAAAGGAAATAAGACCTTTGAAAGATCAAAAAATTGACTATCATCGTACTATTCAGACAGAAAATAAAGAGGTCGGAAAACAGAAAGTACAAATACATAGATTAAGTATTCCCAGGGGAGAAACATTCAAAGTTGTTTTATCCGAAGGAACTGAAGTCTTTTTGAATTCGGACAGCCGGTTGGTTTATCCTACCGTTTTTAAGGGAAAAGAGAGGATCGTTTCGTTGGAAGGGGAAGCTTATTTTAAAGTAAGTAAAGATGTCGAACATCCTTTTATTGTAAAAACCGGAAATGTGCAGGTTCGTGTCTTAGGAACGGAGTTTAATGTACGTGGATACTCTCCTGCCGATGTCCGTATCACATTAATTACAGGAAAAGTAGCTGTCAGCGATACCTGCGGAACTCATAACGTTGAAATGGAGCCGGGACAAAGTGCACAACTTTCTACTGACGGAACATTTGCTTTGAGTGAAGTTAATATAGAATCATTTTTGTATTGGAAGGAAGGATTTTTCTATTTTGATGATATCCCTCTGGCTGACATGATGAAAGAGATAGGGCGTTGGTACAATATAGATATAGAATTCCGCAACAGTAAAATTATGGATCTCCGTATGCATTTCTTTGCAAATCGTCATCAAGACATTTTTAATTTGATTGAATTATTGAATCGAATGGAGAGAGTTCATGCCTATTTTGAAACAGGAAAACTTATTATTGAATAAAAAACGAGCAAAACGTCATAAATCTGAATAGGAATACATATTTCTGAAAATAAATTCTTTTAAGGGTAACCATTCTTTTTTAAACTTCGTATACAATTAAAAGAATGAAATACTATTTAACTATTCAGGCTTATGAAAAAAAATCAGGCACAAAAGTTCATTGTTTTGTTCTTGCTTTTCCTTTTTGCGTATTCGTGGCGCATTGAAGCACAAACAGGTAAAGAAAAGCAAATAACGATGGAGTTTAAAAATGAAGGATTACCTTCTATTTTTAAACATTTGGAGAAAGTATCGGGATATAAAGTTCTTTTTATCTACGATGAGATTAGTTCTTATACTTCTACCGGGAAAGTTGAGAAAGCTACTATTGGTGAAGCTTTAAAGGTGATTATCGGGAAAAATCCATTGAAATATCACATTGACGGACAATTTATCAATATCACTAAAAAGAATCCTAAAAAGAATATTTCACAAGTAAAAGGAAAAGTGCTTTCCGAAGAAGACGGGTTTCCGGTTATCGGTGCCACTATTATAGTGGAAGATGCCAATATCCGTACCATCACAGATAATAATGGTAATTTCCAGCTTTCTGATGTTCCGGAAGATAGTCAGGTGAGGATTTCTTATGTAGGTTTGGAAACTCAGTTGTTGAATCCTTCAACATTTATGTCAGTAGTGATGAAGTCTGATACAAAAGCACTGGATGAAGTGGTGGTAACAGGTATGTTTAATAGGAAAAAAGAAGGATTTACCGGCTCTGCTGTTACTATAAAGGGCGAAGATCTGAAAAAATATAGTACGAATAATGTAGCTAAAGCAATTGCGGCTGTTGCTCCCGGGCTTCGTATCGTAGATAATATTAATATGGGGTCAAATCCGAATAATCTACCTGATATGCGTATGCGTGGTAGTGCAAATATGGATTTGAATGCACAAGCTACGGTAGACTTTAATTCAGCCAGTAATGACGTATTGGCGGTCCAAGGGGAATATGAGACTTATGCCAATCAACCATTGCTTATCATGGACGGATTTGAAATCAGTATACAGGCGCTTGCCGATATGGACCCCGACCGGGTTTCTTCCATCGTTTTGCTAAAAGATGCGGCGGCTACAGCTATTTATGGATCGCGTGCGGCAAATGGGGTAATTGTCATCGAAAGTAAGACGCCTAAACCGGGGCGTATCTGGGTAACTTATGGCGGTGAACTTCGTATTGAAGCTCCGGATATGACTGGATATAACCTGATGAATTCAAGAGAAAAGATAGATGCGGAATTACAGAGCGGGCTTTATACATACGGTGGTGAAACAGTTGAAAAATGGAGACTTTATCAATCAAAGTTGCGTGAAGTTTTGGCGGGAGTAAATACCTACTGGTTGGATAAACCTTTGCAGACTTCTTTTCAACAACGTCATACAGTTACACTGGAAGGAGGTGACGAAGCTTTGCGTTATCGTATGTATGTCGGATATAACAGTTCTCCGGGTGTGATGAAGGGCAGTAATCGTGATGTATTGACTGGTTCGCTTGATTTTCAGTATCGTCTGAAAAAAGTATTGTTAAAGAATAGCATTACATTGGATAATTCAGTGGCTGATGAATCTCCATGGGGAAGTTTTAGCGAATACACCCGCTTGAATCCTTATTTGCGTCCTTATGGAGAAAATGGAGAGATACAGAAACGTCTTGATAATTTTGAAGGACTAGGTGGTGAATCAAGTTATTTGAACCCCATGTATAATACAACGTTCAACAGTAAAGACCAGAGTAAGAATTTTACAGTGCGCGAACTTTTCAAGTTAGAATATAATCCTACTGAAGAATTGCGGTTTGAAGGTGCATTCTCTTTGTCCAAAAGTGTGGGACATCGCGATATGTTCCGTCCTGCGCAACATACTTTTTTTGATAATGTGACTGATCCTACGTTAAGAGGTGATTATCGCAAAAGCCAGAGTGAATCTGTCAAGTGGGGAATAGATTTGACAGGAAGCTGGAACAAACAGTTGAAAGATCATTATCTGACCGCTAATGCCCGTATGAGTGTATTGGAAAATAATTCGGAGACGTATGGAAACTATGTGACGGGTTTTCCGAATGATAATATGGACAACTTGTTATTTGGTAAGAAGTACAATGAGAAAGTAGATGGGTTGGAAAGTACAACACGTTCCATTGGTTGGGTTGTTGCCGGAGGTTATTCTTATAAATATAAGTATTCATTTGATTTTAATGTGCGTCTGGACGGTTCCTCCCAGTTTGGAAAAGACAATCGGTGGGCACCTTTCTGGTCGACGGGATTACGTTGGGATTTGAAAAAAGAGAATTTCCTGAAAGATGTTTCTTTCATCTCTGACTTGATTTTAAGAGGCACGTATGGTACGACCGGTTCACAAGGTTTCAACCCTTATCAGGCACATGGCTATTACACCTATTCCAATTTATTGCTTCCTTATTATTCATCCGATGCGACAGGATCGGAAATTTTGGCCATGCACAATGAAGGCTTAAAGTGGCAGACTACAAAAAGTACGAATCTTGCATTGGAATTAGGACTTTTTGATCAGCGTTTTACCGCACGTGTGGAATACTACCGGAAAGTGACAGACAATATGATTACAGATATAAGTCTTGCTCCTTCTCTTGGTTTTAGCAGTTATCCGGAAAATCTGGGAAAGATTGAAAATAAGGGTTGGGAACTTTCTTTTTCTGCTATTCCTTATAAGAACGTTGCTAAACAGGCTTATTGGACAATTATGGTAAACGGTTCTCATAATACAGACAAATTACTCAAAATATCGGAAGCGATGAAATATGTGAACGATCAGAATGCATTAAAACTAAAGGATACACCACTGCCACGCTACGAAGAAGGTGAATCTCTTTCTCGCATTTGGGTAGTGCGTTCATTGGGTATTGACCCGGCTTCAGGAGATGAAATATTACTGAAAAGTAATGGAGAAATGACAAATGCCACTAACTGGAATGCCAATGATGTAGTACCTGTTGGAAATACAGAACCTAAATGGCAGGGATATATTAATTCTTCTTTTACGTACAGAGGATGGGGAGCAGATGTCAGTTTCAGGTATCAATTTGGTGGTCAGGTATACAATCAGACACTGCTTGACAAAGTGGAAAATGCCAATTTGAAATACAATGTAGACCGGCGGGTGACCCAACTGCGTTGGATGAAGCCGGGTGACAAGGCACAATTCCGTGGGCTTAACCCTGGTGGATGGGAGACGAAAGCTACTTCACGGTTCATTATGGATGAAAATATATTTCAGGGAAGTTCATTGTCTGTTTATTATCGTATGGACCGTACTAATACGAAGTTTATCACTCATTGGGGATTGAGTTCTGCTAAGGTAACGTTTAATATGGAGGACTTTTTCTATTGGTCTACAGTGAAACGCGAAAGAGGTTTATACTATCCGTATTCCCGTCAGTTTACATTTGCTTTGAATGTTGCTTTCTAATTAAAAACATATTTGTATGAAACAGATAATATATATACTATTGACAACAACAATGCTGGGGCTTACGTCTTGCAGCGACTGGTTGGATGTATCTCCGAAGACTTCTATCCCTACCGAGAAACAATTTGAATCGGAATCAGGATTCAAGGATGCTCTTACAGGTATTTATTTGAAGCTGGGAACTACTACCTTATACGCCGGAGATTTGACTTATGCTTACTTGGATGAATTGGCCGGATTATACTCCGATTATCCCGGATATAATACCAATGCTGTTTTTGAACAGAGTATCGTATTCGATTATGAAAATATGTTCTTGAGTAAGAAAAATGCAATTTACTCGACTATGTATAATATCATTGCTAACATTAATAATTTTCTGGAGTACGTAGACAGGAATAAAGATGTTCTAGTTACCGAACGGTATTACGGAACAATGAAAGGAGAAGCACTGGGGCTTCGTGCTTTTCTTCATTTTGATTTGTTGCGCATGTTCGGTCCTGTTTATAAGGAACACCCTGCATCAAAGGCTATCCCCTATCGAACTGCTTTTAATAAAGATGCCACCCCTGTTTTATCAGCCGGCGAAGTGGTTATCGCTATTCTTAAAGATTTGAATGAGGCTGAAGAATTGCTGAAGGAAAGTGATCCGCTTGATTTCTTCACAAACCAAACGGATGAGGAATATGGAGAGAAAAACCATTTCCTTGTTAATCGTGAGTTTCGTATGAATCTGTATGCAGTAAAAGCGATGCTAGCTCGTGTATATTGTTATAAAGGTGATGTTGAAAGCCGTGGATTGGCTACAGAATATGCAAAACAAGTGATTGCTGCTTCTAAGTATTTTACGTTGTACAAATCACAAACTGCTTCTAATTATAATTCCATACGTTACGCAGAGCAGATATTCGGAATCACTGTAAATGAATTTTCTAATCTGCTTATTGAAAACTATATGGATATGGAAAATACGAATACTCAGCAACATTTTTATCTGGATGGAGATAAATTCAGTCTCTTCTATGAAACAGCTGATGTAGGGAATACTGACTGGAGAAAAAATACGGAAATGTTTCAGGTCATTAATGGGGCAAGCAGCACAAACGTTTTCTGCAGAAAATATAATCAAAAACCCCTCAATGCCGGATATACCTATTCCGGTGCTGATGCTGTTCCTTTGATCCGTTTGCCCGAAATGTATTACATTGTAGCAGAATGTGCATCTTCTGCATCGGAAAGTGCCGACGCATTAAATACTGTGCGTTTTGCACGTGGTATCTCTTACAGTGATGAGATTCTGACTACCGGATATGATGATCTTGATATTATTTCGGAAGAAAATAAAGACCAGACTAAGCGTATCAATGAAATCATGAAAGAATATAGAAAAGAATATTTTGCGGAAGGCCAGCTTTTTTATTTTTTGAAAGCACATAATTATAGCACTTATTATGGTTGTGGGCTGGAAGCAATGACTGAAGCTCATTATCAGATGACATTACCGGATGATGAGTATATTTTTGGTAACAACTCTAAATGATGAAGTCTTATGAAACGTATTATATACTTTGTTTTAGCTATTCTTGTTTGCGGCATCTATGCAGGATGCAGTGAGAGTGAGATAGACTTATATAGCCAGACATCCCGTATTAATTTTTATGGAAGTACATATATTCGTACTTTGGTTGATACAGATTATGTGAAGACAGAACCTTATGCTATAGATAGTTTTACGGTAAGTATACAAGGAGACCTTTTAAAAGAAAATCGCGATTTCTGTGTGAAAGTAACTCCAAATAGTGATTATCGAAATCCGGTGGATGTAATATTGGAAGATAAGTATACATACACCAAACTGGACACTGTTTATCAGGTATTTTATTATAAGATCAATCGTCCGAAAGTAGAGTCAGGTAGAAACGTATATGGTTGTTATCTGGAATTTGATCTGGATAATCCTCTTCATCAGTTTGATAAAGGACTGGTGGAGAAGAATCAGGTGGTGCTGAATGTCAGATGGGAACTTAAACCGGCCGAATGGAGTGATTATGTAGGATTCGGCAGTTATAGTGATAATAAATATATGTTTATTATGGATGTGTGCCAGCGTGTGTGGGATGATTTGGAAGATGATGACGTGGTAAAAATCCAGCAGGCTTATAAAGAGTATATAGAGGCTGGAAATCCTCCCATTTTGGGTGACGATGGTGATGAAATTGAATATGAATAAGATTAAAGGAAACGTTATGAGAAAATATATCATCTGTATAGTAAGTTTTATTGGAGCAGCTTTGTTACAGACAAGCTGTTATGATGATAAGGGAGATTACGATTATCATGATGTGAATACAATGGACATCGTAATACCTGAAACAAAAGTGCGTATGCCAAAGGAGGAAGCGGTGGAAATTTCAATTATACCCGAGATTTCTCAAACTTTGGAGCAAAATGAGGAGAATCTAGTGTTTCAATGGAAGAAAACGATAAAAGGGAAGAAAGCAGGTTCGGACAGACTTAGTGATTATAAAGATTATTCCATAGGTAAAGAGTGTAAAGTAACAATCGAGGCTTATGAGTCGGAAAATATAGGTTTGATGTTGGTCATTACGGATAAAATAAACGGAACAACTTGGTATCAGACAGGTGAGGTTGTAATTATCCGTCCTTTGAATCCTTGCTGGTTTGTATTGCAGGAAAAAGAAGGAAAAGGTGTATTAGGAGCAATAGAAGGTACTCCGGAAGGATATTATGTTTATCCGGATGTATTTAAGTCAGAATCGAATCAATCTTTTCCGTTAGATGGGAAACCTTTGGCGGTAAGTGCAAGAAAAGAGTATGGGAATTCGCTTTTAAGTGGTATGCTGTCTTTTATGGGTTTTAAAGTAAGTCCAGCGTTAATGTTAGTGACGGATCAGGATTTGGCATTGTTGACTCCAAGTACACTAATGACGAAATATCCTTCAAATAAAATACTTTTTGAACCGGTGGAAAAAGGTGAACCGTTGAATATCGAATATTATAAGATGACTGCTTATGGTGAGTTGTTTGTAAATAGCGAAAGGGCATATTGTGCTCCTATGGATGGATTTTGCGTACCATTCTCTGTGAAAAAGGGGAGCGACTTTCCTGCTATTTCCACTTATGGTTCGTATAGTGGAGGTATGCTATTTTTTGATCCTGAAAATCATTGCTTTCTTAGATCATTTATTCCAGGTGTCAGTGATTATATGATGAATTCAGCCACTCAAAATATACGTAATTATGGAACTAAATGGAGTGACCAGAAACCTGTCTCCACATATTCAATGTCAGATGAAGCTAATGTGTTTGATCCGGATGTGATTGATCCGTCTTTAGAAGTACGTGATATTGTTACAGGGGGAAACTGGGGAAATTTCGCTTATGCAGTTGCCGCTCCACGAAACGGGAAAGAATTGACTGTATTTAAATTCAGTGCGCAGGATGAAGATCCTGTTTGTGCTGCCCGATATATAATTTCTCTGCCGTCTGAAGTGGATGTAGAAACAGCAAAATTCGCCGCTTCTTATGCTTATACGGCAAATCTTATATTTATGACGTCAGGTAATAGATTGTACCGCATTGACCTTGATCGTGGAAGGGTGGTTGAACTTTATGCTTACGGGGCAGATCCGTCAGCACAGATAGCCAGTTTGAAATTTAAGGATCCTGAAAGTGTGAGAGCGGAAGATGATGATGAGGAGACAGGCAAATATAAGGAGAAAATAGGTATGTCTCTCGGACTAGGTATTAATACTGCTGGTAAAGGTGTAGTTGTAGAGTTGCAACTGACGGTGGCGGGTGATGTTTCGCGTGAAGAGAATAGTATTTGTATGTACGAAGACACCGATCATCCCATTGGCAAGATTGTAGATATTACCTATAATTATGAATAGTATAAATCGTTTTTTATGTTGAAAGGAATTATCGGTGCAATATTTCTGGCTGTTGTCTGTACTTGTCTGTACGGTCAGCAGCCGGACATTGCTGCTTTTTTTAAAGAAGAGGCATCTGTAGAAGTGATTCCCGGTATGTTTACCACTTATCGCAGTAACGGTCGTATCTATTGGGAAGTTCCGGATTCATTGATTGGACGCGAGTTTGTCGTTACGACTACTATTCTGGCTGCTCCTGCCCGTCCGGATCGGGATATGGAAAAGAAATTCGGATATTCGGGTGATATGATCGGTCCGGTATTCTTCAGTTTCCGGAAACACGGGAACGAATTGTGGATGCTGGATCCACAACATGAAAGGGTGATAGAAGATCCCGAAGGAGTGTATGCAAAGATCGCCGCCCGACGTGGAAATGAAAGACTTTATAAAATATTGCCGGTCAAAGCAAAGAATCCGGAAAGTAACCTGGTAGAGATTGGTGAAGTATTAAAAGATTTTCCTTTGTTTACTCTTGATATTGTGTCTTTTGATTTGTTGATAGGTACACGTTTAAGGGAAAAAGACTGTATCAAGGAAATCAAAGGATTTGATAACCGTCTGTTGATACATGCGACACGAACTTATCAAAGTTCATCAATGGGAATGCGCGGTAAGCCTGTTGCCCCTCCTTATATAGGAGACTGGGATACAGGTATCTGCATAAAATTATTATCAAAAGAACCGCTGGATCCCGTTTTTGCTAATACCGAAGCGTATTTTGTAATCGACAAAAATTACTTTCAGGGCGATCAGCCTGCCGACCGGAAGGCTGTTATCAAACGATGGAGGCTGGAGATAAGGCCGGAAGATGAAGAAAAATACATGAAGGGAGAATTGGTGGAACCCATACAACCTATTATCTTTTATATAGATCGTAATACACCGGAAAAGTACATCGGCTGTATCATTGAAGCAGTGCGCGACTGGCGTCCGGCCTTTGAGAAAGCCGGTTTTAAGAACGCCATTGATGCGCGACTGGTTCCTACCGTTGAAGAAGATTCTGATTTTAGTATTTATGATAGCAGTTATCCGTTTATTTCATGGAAAATATCAGGGCAAAATAACGCCTATGGGCCAACGCCTTGCGAACCTCGGTCCGGTGAAATTATTGCGTGTCATATCGGAATTTTCAGCAGTGTCTTGAATCTGGAGCAGAAATGGTATTTTGCTCAATGTGGAGCGAATGATCCGCAGGCATGGAATATAGAGTTGCCGGACTCTTTGCAATACGAACAGATAAAAAAAGTGCTGACGCATGAAGTCGGCCACACATTGGGGTTGAAACATAATTTTCTGGGTAGTTCCCATTATTCCATAGACCAGTTACGTGATAATGATTTTTTGAGCCGGTATAGCATAGGAAGTTCCATTATGGACTATGTGCGGTGTAATTACGCTTTGCGTCCTCAAGATAAGGTTGATTTGACAAACAGGTGGGTACGTGTCGGTGAATATGACAAATGGGCCATTGAATGGGGATACCGCATATTCCCGGGTAAGAATGTTGCCGAAAGAGAGAAGAACAGGGATTTGTGGAATCAGGAAAAGCAGAAAGATTCTTCATTACATTTCTCGGGTGGAGTGGATGTACGGGCGCAGGCGGAAGATTTAGGTAATGACCATGTTGTGGTTAATGCACAGGGGATAGAGAATCTGAAATATTTGTGTGAACATCCTGATGCCTGGAAGGTGACGGATAAAACGTCTTTGCGCGTATTGCAGGGACGTTATGAAGCGGTATTAAATCATTATAAACAGTGGGTGCGGCATGTTTTGTCTCATTTGGGTGGGAAACGTCTTGCTGAAACGGAGGATGAGAATATTTATATACCAGAAAAAGCCGCTTACAATCAAAAGGTTATGAATTTTATACAGACTTATGTATTACAGCCTCCTGTGTGGATGTTTGATAAAACATTGACCACCAATCTGGAAATAGATGGTAGTCGTGAGTTCGACCGCTTTTATGAAGAGCTTATGTCAGAAATAATCCGCTCTCTTCAGAAAGTAGGGGAGACGGAGAATGCCTGCGAGGATATGTTGTCTGTAGATGATTTTCTGGAAAGCATACATAACGGATTATTTACCGAATGGGATGATAACGTTTTTGTAAGTGATGCCCGATATAAAGTGCAGCTACTTTATGTGAATAAACTTTCTAAATTATTGGATAGATCAGAAAAGGTAACTTCGTCGAGGTTATTGGTTTCCATTATGCAGACTTTGAATAGAATGAAGGAAGAAGGTCTTGATTATAGTCATAGAATTACGGATCCGGTTGCTAAAAAACGGGCAATGTTTCTCGTAGATAGTATTTAATTTTAATGATGAAAAGCAAATAAAGAAACTCATGAAGGAGAGAAAATATGTAATTTTTATATTGTTGTGTGTTGCAGCTTTGCTTCAGGCGCAGAATTCCGTCAAGCCATTCGATGAGTTTTGGGTTACCGGGATGAATAAGTTTGACGGTGTATTTCCGGTATATGTGGCGGAGAAAGAAGTCTATCTGGAAATACCGGAAAAATATATCGGTCGGGAAATCGAAGTGAATGGTCAGATAGATAGAGGGTTTGATTTACTGAATCGTCCGGTCGACGGACTGGGAGTAGTGCGTATTGTATCCCCTGATAAGGCTACAATCTGTTTTCAGAAACCTTTTTATGCAGAACGTATTCTGGATGAAACGAGCGCATATCAGTCATCTTTCTCTTTGTCAAACGTGCAACCTGCCGGTAAAAGTTATCCGGTGGTAACCTATTCAAAAGAGCGGGGAGCTGTTATCCGGATAACAGAGCACCTGATGGACGGTGATGATTGGTTCAGTTATAATAATTATGGTTTTATCCGTTCTCTGGTTCCGGAATTGTCGGAAGTAACGAAAATACATCCCTTCGAAGAAGGCGTATCGTTGACAATCAGGCGCTATCACGGAGCTGAATCGGAAAGATATATGTTTTCCAGTTCTACTGTCATATTGCCTGACGGCAGTATGCCTTTGGAGGTTACCTGTGTAATACGCTTACTTCCCCGGAAAAGGGATCGAATTCGTCTGGCAGATTACAGGATACCTTATCAAACATTACGTTTTAAAGATTATTCCCAAGATCCTTACTGTATGGCAGAAGATTCGTTGATTCTTCGTTGGGATATGTCAAAGACACTCACTTTCTATGTAGATACTCTTTTTCCGAAGGAATATTTTCAGGCGGTGAAAGAAGGGGTGTCGGCATGGAATACCGCATTCCGCAAGGCAGGCATCCATGATGCCTTGCAAGTGAAGTATGCAAACAAGAAGATCATTCCGGCGGAACAACGTGCTTTTATATCTTATGACTTGAAAATGCCGGGGATAAAAAGTGACCTTACACATCATCCTCGTACGGGAGAGATACTTTCATGTCGTCTGAATATCGGACATGGATTTCTGAAAGGGCGATTAGATGATTATCTGCTAAGTTGCGGTGCCTCGGATCCGCGTATTCTGGCTGACCGTTATTCTAAAGAAGTGGAAAAAGAGTTACTGCAAAATGAAATAACGGAAGAGATCGGGCATCTTTTGGGTTTGCGCGGAAGTTTGTCGGAAAGTTCATGTGGGACGACTTTAAAAGTTGGGGATGATGATTGTCTGGCCGTTTACTTTGGTTATCATCCTTTCAAAGGATGTGAGAACTGCTATGATGAACGAGAGCAGCTTCGCCAATGGATAGATCATCATTTGCCGGATCGTATTCGTTTGTTCCGATCATCAGAAGAAGAGAAGCTTGATACTGGGTTTTCAAAGGATTATGCAATAAGAATATCGGATTTGCAGACCGTAGTAAGCCGGTTGGATAAGATTGTATATAAAGGAAAAAAAGGAGATAGGGGAAGTTCACTCAATGATATATATAGAAAGGCTATTCGTTTGTATGGAAGTTATCTGGTGGAAATAGCGAAAGCGGTAGGCAGCTCTCAGCCGGCGGAGATACAGCATCAGGCAATGCTTGATCTGGATACATATTTATTTCATCCTGCTAAAAAGATGGAATGTGCTTATGTAAAAGAGAATTTGTTGGAAGTGAGGAACCATATCCTATATCCGGAATTGGTGAAATTGTTTAAGCAATTGTTGAGTGTTAAGACAATTTCGGCTCTTCGATTGCAGGCATTGCGAAGTGACAGGAAAGCCTATGATGATATTGATTTTTTCCAGGATCTTTATGAAGGGTTGTTCAATGGTTTTGATCCGTCGTCTGCCGTTACTTATGAACAGATGGATATGCAGCTGATATGTCTGGAAACATGGCTGGATATGATACAGGAAGACGCTAAACATAATGGTATGGCGAAACGTTTAAAGGATGAATTGTATCATCTGTGTGGTAGGTTGGAGAAGCTTAGTACAACACATCCCCAGGTGGAAGTGCGTGATATGTATATTTTGCTTGTGGAAAGAATGAGCCAATATTTCCATGTGGTTTCTTGAGTATCATTGAATAATGATGATTTATTGGGGATGATGAAAAAATGGTGGTACAGGTAGGATAACCTGTAAGTTTTGGGTTATCTTTGCAAAGATTTATGAAGTAAATGATAATAAAAAGATGACTATTATTTTTCCTTCACCCATCTTCGGTCCTATACATTCCCGCCGTCTGGGTGTTTCTTTGGGAATTAACTTATTACCGGGTGACGGTAAGGTCTGTTCATTCGACTGCATCTACTGTGAATGTGGTTTCAATGCCGATCATCGTGCAAAGAAGCCTCTCCCAACCCGTGAAGAAGTCCGTGCGGCTCTTGAAGAAAAACTGAAAGATATGCAGGCGAACGGTCCTGCCCCTGATGTGCTGACGTTTGCCGGAAACGGTGAACCGACTGCTCATCCCCATTTCCCGGAAATTATAGAAGATACGCTTGCGCTTCGCGATCAGTATTTCCCGAAAGCGAAAGTAAGTGTATTGAGTAACTCTACGTTTATAGACCGTCCTGCTGTATTCGAAGCACTGAACAAGATAGATAATAATATATTGAAACTGGATACAGTGGATGAAGAATATATTCATTTATTAGATCGTCCTAATGGAAAATATTCCGTTAAGAAGATCATCGGAAAGATGAAAGAGTTCAAAGGAAACTGCATTGTGCAAACGATGTTTCTGAAAGGAGGTTATCAGGGAAAGGACATGGATAATACATCTGATAAATATGTGCTTCCCTGGATAGAAGCAGTGAAGGAAATCGCTCCCCGTCAAGTGATGATTTATACGATTGACCGGGAAACACCCGACCATGACTTACAGAAAGCTACGCATGAAGAATTAGACCGTATTGTAGCTTTACTGGAGAAAGAAGGGATTTCGGCAACAGCTTCTTATTAGTTTTTTCATAAAATGCCGCCTCTTTTTGTTGAGGCGGCACAAATACATAAATATAAGTATAATAGAAGAATCTTATCCTCCTTTCTTCACATAATCTTTCGGCAATATCCCGAATTGCTTTTGGAAGCAACGGGCAAAATACGAAGGATTATTGAATCCGACAATGAAACAAACCTCATTAATCCGGTATTCTCCTTCACGCAGAAGTTCTCCGGCCGTTTTGAGCCGTATCAACCGGATATAATCATTAGGTGGCATTCCGGTCAATCCTTTCAACTTGCGTTGCAGATTAGAACGGCTGATTGCCATTTCTTCCGCCATCTTGTCGATGGTAAATTCTTCATTGGTGAAATTCCGGGTAATAATTTCATTAATCGTGGTAAGCCATTTCACATCCGTTTTATTCATTAATGTCTGGTCGTATGACATATTCGGCACGGTTGTGAAGTGATTGAACAGCATACGCCTGTTTTCCAGCAGATTATTGATAGTGGCTTTCATATGACTTAGGGAGAAAGGTTTTTCTATGTAAGCATCTGCTCCATAGTCGAGACCTGCAATTTTCGAATCGATGCTGTCGAGTGCCGAAAGTAAGATAAACGGGATATGGCAAAGCATATTGTCGGAACGGATGGCTTTTAATAATTCGAATCCGTCCATATGCGGCATGACGATATCACTGATAATAAGGTCTACTGTCGTTGTTTCCAGACATTCCAATGCTTCCTTGCCATTGGTCGCTGTGTGGATGGTATAGGCATTTCCCAGATTCTTAGCCAAAAATTCCAGCATATCCGTCGTATCTTCCACAACGAGCAGGGAGTAACTGCCGGATTCGGCTTCTTCTTCCGGAGCGGGACCTTCATCGGGCATAGAAGTGACGGCGTGGGTTGCCGGAATACTTTTCTCTAAATAAGGGATTTCCACACACACTTCGCAACCTTCGGCATAATTAGGGTTAATAAAAACTTTCCCGTTATGTTTTTCGACTAATAGTTTGACAAGGCTTAGCCCGATACCTACTCCCGATCCGTTATTGCCGGCATTTCCCACCTGATAAAAGGGTTCGAACACCTTGCTGCATTCATCTTGCGGAATTCCCGGCCCGTCATCGCGTACACAGATGGAAAGAGTACGTCCTTCGGCGGACAAATGCTCGTCCAGAATCACCATAATACGGCTGCGGGCATATTTCATGGCATTCGTCAACAGGTTACTGACGACTTTCGTCAGTGCTTCCTGATCTACATTATATTGCAGATGTTCTTTCGGAAGAGAGACACTGAAGGATATTCCGGTCAGCGAGATGGCCCGGAAGCGGTCGATGATTTCCTCGGTCATCCGGTTGATATTTACCTCATTGAATGAAAGCGCATATCCTTCCTTATCCACTTTGCGGAAGTCGAGCAATTGCTTGATAAGTTCCATCAGGCGGTTGGTGTTTTTCCGTATCACCGACAGGTTACTTTCTACTTCACTGTTCCATTCATGTGTTTCCAAAATAGCTTCCAGCGGAGCTTTGATAAGGCTTACCGGAGTCTTGATTTCATGCGCAACCTGTGTAAAGAACGTTATCTTTGACTGGAACAATTCCTGATTCTTGATTTGTTCCATCTCTTTCATCTTCCTTAATTTCACGGCTTGTTGCTTACGCAGATAAAGCCTTACCAGAAAATAAGTGAAGCCACATGCAATTAGTAAATAGAAAATCTTGGCGTAGATCGTCTTCCAGGGTGGAGGAAGAACTTCAATATGCAGACAGCAGTCGTCATTGCTCCAATATTCATCGTTGTTGCTGGATTTCACACGGAACGTATATTCACCCGGAGGCAGGTTGAGAAAGGATACATTATGTTTATCCGTGTATATCCATTCCTTGTGGATGCCGTCCAGTTTGTAGGCATATAAATTCTTGCTGGGAGCCACATAACTTAGACTTTCAAATGTGATGTCGAACGAAACTACCTGATAAGGAATGGTAACCTGTCCGCTAAGGGCAGGAATGCGTTTGCTAAGGCTCACCTTATCATCGGGACTGTGCATATACACTGCCGAAATAGATGCCGTGGGCTTTACCTTATTGATCGATAATTTGAACGGATAGAAACTGTTGAATCCGTTCACCCCACCGAAATAAAATTTCCCGTCACGGGCTTGCATGGAAGAACGGAAGTTGAACTGGTTGCTTTGCAATCCGTCCTCAATGGTATAAAGTTGTGCCCGCTTGTTTTGCGGCTCATAACGGATCAGCCCCCTGTTGGAAGAAAGCCAATAGTTACCCGATTGATCGTCCAGTATGCCGTAAATGATATTGTTCGGCAGATTCTCTTTGGTAGAGAAATTTTCAAAATGGTCCTCCTGATAGTGATAACGGCAGATGCCGCCTCCCTCGGTACAAAACCATAGATTCTGTTTATGGTCGATATACACACGGATAACCCAGTTGCTACAGGGAGAAGCAGGGTCAGCCGGATCGTTACGGTAGTTGTGCAGCTTACCGGTCTGGCGATTATAACGCCAGATGCCGTCCCTTTTACTTGCCAGCCATAAGTCCCCATACTGGTCTTCCACCATATCGTAGATAAAGATATGACTTAAAGGCTCCAGTGTCCGGAACGAATCACTGTCCGCATCATATCGGCAGAATCCGGACAGAGTGCCCAGATAAATACTGCCATCTTTCGTTTGATAAATGGAGTAGATATGATCGTTAGGAATGGAATGCGGGTTAGTACGGTTGTGGCGATAGTTCTTTGTTTTTCCCGTTTGGATATCCAGGATATATAACCCCCGTGAGAAACTGCCGATCCACAGCTTTCCTTCGTTGTAGAGCAGCGCATGGATATTGTGATAACCGATATTGGGATTATTGCTTCTCAATAGATGATTCTTAAACTTCTTCGTGCGGGGATCAAAGAGATTCAATCCGCCGTCTTCGGTAGCAATCCAGATGTTGCCGTCGGGATCTTCGCAAAATTGGCTGATAACATTTCCCGAAAGAGAATTCTCCGTACCGTTGGGATAATACCACTCGATATCCTTATGCTTGGGAGACAGGTAACTCACTCCACTGAAATACGTCCCGATCCAGATTCCCCCTTCCCTGTCCTGATAACAGGCATAGATACTTTCTTTGCTTTGTTCATCGTCGGTCGGCAGACACTCTCCTGTGGTGGTGTTGAATGTGTAAAGTCCGTCATCGGAGCCGAGATAGAAAGAGTTGGCTGTCCGTTGAAACAGGGTGCGGATGCGTGGGATGGTGAGTGTGTCCCCTTCTCCGAAGTAATAGCGGAATTGCCCTGTCTCCTTATTGAAACGTGCCAGTCCTCCGTACCATGTACCCGCCCATAGCACTCCCTGCGAACTTTCCATCAAAGAAATAATTTCGTTGCAGGCAGGACGTCCGAAAGAAGTCTCTTCGGATATATACCCTGTGAAGTTGTCCGTGCGCTGGTTGTATTTCGCAAGGCCATTCCGCGTGCCTATCCAGATTGTCCCGAACGAATCATTGCAGACCACCCACACATGGTTGTCCGGCAATGAGTGGGGGTCGGAGAGAGAATGTAGATACTGCTTCAATGTTCCCCTTTTCTCGTTGTAGACAAACAATCCGCTGGCTGTTCCGATCCATAGCTGTCCGGAGTTGTCATAAGCCATCCCGAAGACACTGTTGACTGTCACTCCATCTTCTGTCCGGCGGTCGAATACGGAAAATTTCTCTTCCCGCGAGTCGAATAAATACAGTTTTTCCGTGCTTGCCACCCAGATCTGATTGTTATCCGGATGTCGGCAGATGGTTACTATATTCATATAACTGTTTCCGCCGTTTTCTGACGAATGTCCGTAGTTGGTAAACTCGATGCCGTTGAAACGATTCAGTCCGTCCTGTGTGGCAAACCACATATATCCGATGCTATCCTGAAGGATGCTCCGGACACAATTGCCCGATAGCCCCGATCTAACGTCATATTTCTTGTAGATATTGGCGAAGACCAGAGAGACCGATGCCAGCAGTATGCATATGGATAAGACGGACCGTTTCATAATTTCCTTTCTTTGTTATCAGGTTCGGTTCATTTATATGCTGTTTACAGGAGATATAGATCCTGTAAACCGGGTAACTATCCCCTCTGTAGAGGTCTCTACTTCACGTCGTCCCACGTATCTGTGCGGAACGGGAAAGCACTCAATCCGAAAGTATTACGCAGGGTGATGTTTCCTACATAATTACGGAAGGCATAGCGAACGGCAACCGGTTGGGCAACTTCTTCACTCCACACTTCTACCGTGTTGGTGCGTCCTATAATCTTTGCCTTTGCCGGATAGAACTTCTTGTCGGCTCCCGCTATCTCGAATCCCTCCAGTTCAGAGAAAGTGGGGAACAGTCCGGCAGGAGCGTTATTGAATGTCACTATGGCCTTGTTGCCGGAATAGTCTACTTTGGTCATCACCGGACCGGTAGATGGCAGCCTGCGCACACCGTAAGTCTTGGTCAGTGCAAGTGTAGCCAGGCGGAGGCCCACTACTTCTTTCTGGGATGGGTGGATGCAGAATTCGTCACCGATATCGGTGGTCGGTATGATACCGGAGTTAGGAATTGTTTTCAAGGCTTCCATTTGTGCCTCACGCAATAAGGCGGCACCTGTGTCACGGCTGTCTTTATATTGGTGAGGGGCAATCTGTACGTAATAGAAAGGCATATCAGGAGCTTCCCATACATTTCTCCATAGCTGCACCATAGCAGTCATCATCGGGGCATAGAACTGGTAGTTGGATATATTCGATTCTCCCTGATACCAGAGGAAGCCGCGTGCCGTGAAGTTCTTTACAGGCCATAGCATGGTGTCGTACAGTCCCGATAACCGCTGTGACATACTTAATTTAGGATTGCCGGCTGCTTTCACGTTCATACCTTCAACGGAAGCCAATGTTTTCTCGTCCATCCATGCTTCGATTCGTGAACCGCCCCAACTGTTGATAACCAGTCCTACGGGGATATGAAGGCTTTCAGTCAGTTGGCGGGCGAAGAAATAACCTGCGGCACTGCAATCAATGGTTGTTTCAGGAGCGGGAACTTCCCATTTCCTGTCTTCGAAGTCTGCCCGCTGTTTCTCGTCTTTTGTTCTCGGGACAGTGATAAAACGGATTCTGTCGCGGTAATTGCTTGTGTTCAGAAGCGTTTCAAGCGAGTTGTCAATGGGCTGTGCGGCATTTCCCATCATGCGCATTTCCATATTCGACTGTCCGGAGCAGATCCACACCTCCCCTATCAGTATATCCGAGAGAGTGACCGGAGTTCCGTCGCTGATTGTAATAGAATAAGGTGTATATCCTCCTTTGGGAGTATCTACTTTCACCAGCCATGCCCCGTCTTTGTCGGTAGATGCCTGATAAGTCCGGTTGTTCCATGAAGTAGTGACGGTTACTTTTTTGCCGTCTGCCCAACCCCATAATTTAACGGAGCTGTTCTGTTGAAGCACCATGTGATCTCCCATCATTGCGGGAAGTTTTACTTTGCCTTGTGCAAGCGGTAGGAATAAAAGTGATAAAATCAGAAGTAGAAATTGTTTTTTCATACTGTTTTTTATTAGATATTCGACGAATAGTTATTAGGTATCGGGCAAAAATACAATCTATTTTTAAATATGGAATAAGAATAGCTGGTCATTTTCTGATAAAAGCTAGTCGAAATCTTAAAAGCTGGTTTTTCCTTTTCATTCTCGGCCGAATTTTCTTAATTAGTGGCATCAATCGCCTAAACAGTATTATTAGGTTGGTTAAATATCCCATTTCTTTGCACTGTGAGTATTTAACAACCTAATTGTTTCATTAAATCTAATCAAATGGAAAAGAAGCATTATCTATTATTTTTATTGGCTTCGCTCTTTTTACTGACAGATGTGGTGTGGGCACAGACATCTGCTACAGTAAGTGGAGTAGTGATCGATGAGAATGGAGAAACCCTGCCGGGTGTTTCCGTCGTCGAAGTAGGTACAACGAACGGTGTCTTGACAGATTTGAACGGGCACTACACCTTAAAAACAACTTCTGCCAAACCTTCTGTTTCTTTCAGTTACATTGGTTATCAAACCACCACGCTTCCCCTGAACGGACGCACGAAACTCGACGTCCGGATGAAGGTGGAAACGAAAGTACTGGATGAAGTAGTGGTAGTGGGTTACGGTGTGCAGAAGAAAGTGAACCTGACCGGTTCCGTGACTTCCATCAACTTTGCCGACCAGACGGAGGGACGTCCCATCATGAGTGTTTCTTCCGCTCTTTCGGGACTCGCTGCCGGTATGAACGTGACGCAGGCTTCGGGACAACCCGGATCGGACGGCGCCACCATCCGCGTGCGTGGTAACGGTACGTTTAATACCAACTCCCCATTGGTACTGGTAGACGGTATTGAATGGAGCATGGACAACGTGAACCCCAACGACATTGAAAGTATCTCCGTACTGAAAGACGCTGCCTCAACAGCTATTTATGGTACGCGTGCCGCTAACGGAGTGATCCTCATCACCACCAAAAGCGGAAAAGGCAAACCGCAAATCTCCTATTCTTATTCGGGAGTCGTGCAAATGCCTTACAACAACCTCTCTTTCGTAAGCGACTACGCCCGCTATATGGGACTGGTCAACGAGGCTTGCGAAAATGTGAATACCAAAGGTATTTTCTCGCAGGAAAGCATTGACCGCTGGAGGGCTGCTTCTGCCGATCCGAACGGACTGAACGAATACGGAGTGCCCAATTACGTGGCCTATCCGAACACGAACTGGTTCGACGAAGTATTCGACACCGGATATTCGCAGGAACACAACCTCTCTGTCTCCGGCAGCTCGGAGAAAGTGAAGTATATGCTTTCCTTGGGCTATCTCGACAATCAGGGAGTCATGAACCGCTGGAACCTCGATTCAAGTACGCAGAAAATCAATTTCCGTACCAATCTGGAAGCCAAGATTGTGAAGTGGATGACCGTCGGTACCCGCCTTTACGGACAAAAGCAGGATTACGGGATGGCAAACATCAGCAATGGATTCAAGTATCTCTACCAGACTACTCCGGGTGTATATCCGGGCGAACCGAACTACTGGGGACGTCCCGCACTGGCAAGTGAAGAATCTTCCAATGCCAATAATATCTTCGGGCAGATGGCGGGAGCTACCGGTTTCAATACCGTATGGCGTCTCAACGCTTCAGTCTACGGAATTATCACTCCTTATAAAGGCCTCAACATCGAAGGTACATTCAACTATTCGCCAACATTTACCGACAAGTCTTCCTATAGCCGCCAGAATGGTTATTGGGACTACGTGACCGACCAACGTGTCAGCGAAAGCGCACTGGAGAACGCTTCCATTACCAATACAAGCGCGCGCACCTGGCGTCAGAGTGCCGAAATACTGGTACGCTATCATACCACCATCAAGAAAGACCACGATCTGGGTGCATTACTCGGATATTCCGCACAGGAATATTACAGCAAGAGCTTTGCCGTTTCCCGTAAAGGAGCTACTGACTGGACACTGAACGAATTGAGCACCTATGAAACGCTCGTCAGCTCTTCCAGCTCGGCACCTGCCAAATGGGGACTGCTCTCCTATTTTGGCCGTGTCAACTATGGATATAAAGGACGCTACCTCTTCGAAGCCAATCTCCGTGCCGATGCCTCTTCCCGTTTTGGTGTGAACCAGCGTTGGGGATATTTCCCCTCGTTCTCCGGTGGATGGCGTATCTCGGAAGAATCGTTCATGCAGGGAGCATCCGACTATCTCTCCAACCTGAAACTGCGTGTTTCGTGGGGAAAGACAGGTAACAACTCTACGGGCAACTACGACTGGCAGGCAAATTATGCCACAGGCAATGTTGTAATCGATGGTGAAGGAACCAAAGGACTGGTACGTAAAAAACTAAGCAACGACAAACTGCATTGGGAAAGTACCGCAACAACCGACATCGGACTGGACTTCGGTTTCTTCAACAACCGCCTGACGGGTGAAATAGACTACTATAATAAATATACTTCAGACATTCTCTACCATCCCGAACTCTATCTCTCGATGGGTGTTGTTGGCTCTGCTCCCGAAAATCTGGGTGAAGTGCGCAACCGCGGTGTAGAATTTACCCTGAACTGGAACGACCGTATCGGAAAAGACTTTGAATACCGGGTAGGCATGAACTTCTCTTTCAATGCCAATAAGGTAATGAAATTCAAGGGCGATCTCCGGAAATACTGGACGTATGATGCACAGGGAAACAAAGTCAGCTATGTCAACAACTTCAGTGATGTGTCCGAATCCGGATTCGGAGGATACATCTGCGAAGGTCGCCAACTGGGTGAAACCTATATGTATAAGGTGTACAGAGGTTCCGGCGAAGGCTATACCGGAGGTGCGGTGGACGTCCATGCGGGACCGAAGGACGGAATGATACGTACAAAGGAAGACATGGTATGGGTACAGGCCATGATTGACTCCGGTTATTCATTCGGAGGAATGAAGACGATTGCCAAAGACCAGCTTTGGTATGGTGACATTCTCTATGCCGACAGCAACGAGGATATGAACTACGGTGATACGAACGACAGGGATTTCTCCGGTCATACCAGTGTGCCGAAATTCAACCTGGGCTTCAACTGTGCTTTCTCTTACAAGAATGTTGATTTCTCCATGTTGTGGTCGGGAGCTTTCGGACATTACCTCAACTGGAATACGGATTACTACAACTCCACGCTCGTGAGTCACGGATATGGCATTATCGAACATATTGCCGACAATCATTACTTCTTCGATCCTTCCAATCCGGACGATTCGCGCACCAACCAGTCGGGCAAATACCCCCGTCTGACGTATGGAACTACGTATAATAACAGAATCCAGAGTGATTGGAACGAATATAAGGCCGACTATTTCAAGTTGAAGAATATCCAGATAGGCTATACGTTGCCGCAGCGGATTTCCAGTAAGTTCTTTGTAAGCAAGCTCCGTGCTTTCGTGTCGATGGATAACATCCTGACGATTACCAGTTACCCGGGACTTGATCCGGAAATAGGAACTGAAATCGGCTACCCATTGATGCGTCAGATCTCTTTTGGCGGACAGATTACCTTTTAATGATGTAGAACTAAAAAACAGAATCTGATATGAAAAAGATATTAATGATTTTAACGATGGCTCTGGCTGCTACCTCCTGCATGGATATTCTCGATGTGGCCCCGGAAGACCAGATCGCAAGTGAAAACATGTGGACTACGGAGGAGCTTGCCGACAAGGGAATGGCAGGACTCTACTATCCGTTCTATGCCACACAACTCTCGTCTACCCAGCTCCGGCGTGCCGACGGTTTGAACCGCCAGGGAATCGAAGCCATGAGCTTCGCAACCGATTATTATTCCAACAACTATCCGGTGGAACTGCTTTCGCTGGCTACCAAACCTGCCAATGACTTTCAGGTGTGGTATGAATGGAAGTTCTGTTACACCATCATCCATGCGTGTAACGATGCGATTGCCAATCTGCATAAAGCGGATATGGCTGCCGGCAAACTGGCGCGTTATCAATGCGAAGCCCGTTTCCTCCGTGCGTGGGCTTACAATCGGCTGAATATGCTTTATCAGGGTGTTCCCGTTTATCTGGAACCCATCAATAATGAAGACTGTACGCGTGGTCAATCTTCGGTAGATGAAGTCTGGCAAGTGATTCTGGACGATTTGACGTATTGTATCAATAATCCCGATTTCCCCCATAACACGCTGAACGAAAACTACGGACGCCCCTCCAAGGGAGCTGCTTATGCGCTTCGTGGCATGGTGTATATGTGGAAGAAGCAATACAAGGAAGCAGGCAACGATTTCAAAGAAGTGGAAACCTGCGGCTACGGCTTGTGGACAGGCGAATATGCCGACTTCTTCAAATATGAAAACGAGAAAGACAAAGAAATGATTTTCTCGCTCCAGTTTAGCGAAGAAACCGGTTACTGTGACAACATTCAGCAAATGACCGGTGCGCGTGATACGTATGACGGATGGACGGAAATAAAACCTTCCGCAGACTTTGTAGACTATTATAAGAATGCCGACGGATCGGACTTCAAATGGTCGGAAGTAGACGGTTTGGAAGATTGGGACTTATTGACTCCGCAACAACGTGAAATCTTCTTCTGCCGTGACGGGTTGGAATCCATGTCCTCACAAAAGAATGCCCTTATCAAACGTGTAGGCGAAGATATTTATCAGAAATATTACCTGAACAGCGGTAACGAAGCCCGTATTAAAAAGGCGTATGACAACCGCGATCCACGTTTGCAACAGACAGTCGTTACCCCTTATATCCCGGTAGATTGCTACAAGCCTAACTATGCCGGAGATGCCAACCAAATCGGTAAACAACTCCGCTGGCCGTTGAAGGAACAAGGCACGAATGGCGGAGACTTCTGGCTGGATAAACGTACTTCCGCTTTCTACTGCTATCGTAAATACAATGAGTTTGAGAAAGGCCGCTTGATTAGCCGGAGCCGTTGTCATACCGACTGGCCGTTGATTCGCTATACCGATGTATTGTTACAGTATGCGGAAGCATTGGCACAGACCGACCAGATAGGAGAAGCCATCCGCTTGGTGAATAAAGTACGTACCCGCGCCCATATGCCTGTGTTGACAGAGGGCGGAAGCGGTCCGTGCGCAGTGAACGGAAAAGAAGACATGCTCGAAAGAGTGCGCTATGAACGTCGCGTGGAATTCTGTCTGGAAGGAATCAACTTCTTCGACGAAGTACGTTGGGGAACCTATAAAGAAACCAAATTCCAGGGAAAAGACGTGAATGGAGGTAAGTCCTGGTGGGGCGATATGGTAGAGTATAACTGGTATTACACCGAATCTATGTGGCCGTGGACTGCTCCTATCTCTGAAACGCAGAAGAACCCGAACCTGACTAAACGAAGCGGTTGGGCGTATTAATCATAAAGATTTGAATAAGGATGAAGAAAATACTTTTACTATTACTCATTTTTGTATTCGGTTGCACAGGTGCGTTTGCACAACAGTTTGATTATGGCAAGATAGCGCCTCATCCCCGTCTGTTATTGCCGGAGGGCGGAGAAGAAGCTATTAAGAAAGCTATTGCGGAGTATCCCCCGTTGGCAGCAGTTCACCAACGGATCATGGAACTTTGCGACCGGACACTTACAGAACCACCTGTGGAACGTATCAAGGAGGGCAAACGCCTGTTGGCGATTTCGCGCATCGCATTGAAGCGTATCTATTACCTCTCATACGCTTACCGTATGACGGGAGATAAGAAATACGCTCACCGTGCGGAACAGGAGATGCTCGCTGTCAGCCGTTTCACGGACTGGAACCCTACTCATTTCCTGGATGTAGGCGAGATGGTAATGGCATTGGCTATCGGTTACGACTGGCTCTATGATTCTTTGCAGCCCGACACCCGCCGGGTGGTGCGTGAGGCAATCATCGAAAAAGGATTTGATGCGGCAAAGAATACCCGTCATGCCTGGTTCTACACTGCCAAGAATAACTGGAATTCCGTATGTAATAGTGGATTGGCGTATGGTGCACTGGCTCTTTTCGAAGAGATTCCGGAGATCTCGAAAGGTATTATCGAGAAATGCATGGAGACAAATCCGAAAGCGATGGTAGGCTATGGTCCTGATGGAGGTTATCCCGAAGGATTCGGATATTGGGGGTACGGGACGAGTTTTCAGGTAATGCTCATTGCTGCGCTCGAAAGTGCTTTCGGCACAGACAATGGGCTCTCCCAAGCCCCCGGATTTAAGAAGTCTGCCCGTTTCATGCAGTATATGACGGCTCCGAGTGGAGACTGCTTCTGTTTCTCGGATTCTCCGGTAGAGGCGGAATGTAACATGATGATGTTCTGGTTTGCAGGCAAGGAGAAAGACCTTTCCCTGTTGTGGATTGAACGTCAGTATCTCGACCGCCCGGATATGCAGTTTGCCGAAGACCGTTTACTACCCAGCCTGATGGTGTTCTGTTCACAGCTCGACCTGAACCGGATCGGAAAGCCGAAGAAAAACTTCTGGTTTAACCGTGGAGATACGCCTGTGTTTATCTACCGTGGCGGATGGGACAGCAAGAAAGACACCTATCTGGGAGTGAAAGGAGGTTCGCCCTCTACCTCTCATGCACACATGGATGCCGGGTCGTTTATCTTCGAGAGAGACGGAGTGCGTTGGGCGATGGACTTGGGGATGCAGAGTTATATCACACTCGAAAGTAAGGGAGTGGACCTGTGGAATATGTCGCAGAACGGACAACGCTGGGAAGTATTCCGGTTAAGCAATATCGCTCACAATACGTTGACGATTAACGGAGAACGCCATTTGGTAGAGAGCAATGCCCCGATTACCCGTACTTTCGAGTCGAAGAAACAGAAAGGGGCGGAAGTAGACCTGTCGAGTGTGTTTGCCAACAGTGTGAAGAAAGCTGTCCGCACCGTGATATTGGACAGGAAAGACCATTTGGAGGTAATAGACCGGTTGGAGACGGGCGATAAGGAAGCTACTGTATCCTGGATGATGGTCACCCCGGCAGAAGCCAAGATTACGGGCAAGAACCGCATAGAATTGACTAAAGACGGACAACGGATGCTCCTGACAGCAGATACCGGTACGGAAGTAGAAATGAAAATCTGGTCCAACGTGCCCCCGCATGAATATGATTTCCGCAATCCGGGAACCATCCGCGTAGGCTTTGAAACGGTGATTCCTGCCCATCGTGCCTCGCAACTGAAAGTACGACTTATTCCTTTGAAGTAATACAAATAAATTCATTGAACCATGAAAACGATTCTTTTTAAAACAATCATCATAGCTTTCTTCGTAGGAACAGCCGTAAGTTGTTCCGATGAGGATGAGAACAGATTCCGTCCGGGATCTACCCATGAGAAACCGAATCCTACGGAGCCGGAGGGTGGACTGGATTATTCCAGACTGACTGCGGATAACCATCCCCGTCTGTTGATGAACACCGAGGCTTTCACTGCATTGAAAGCCAAAGTGGATGCAAATACGAGTGCCAATCTGACCTTGCTGCATAACACCATTATGGGAGTGTGCAACAGCAAAGGGATGAATGCAACGGCACTGACTTATAAACTGGATGCCAGCAACAAACGTATTCTCGACGTTTCCCGTGATGCTTTATTGCGTATTTTCACCTGTGCTTATGCCTACCGGATGACTGGCGATGCCAAATACCTGACTAAAGCGGAAACCGATATCAATGCCGTATGCAACTTTCCCGACTGGAACTCGAAACGTCATTTTCTCGATGTGGGCGAAATGGCTACGGCCGTTGCTTTCGGCTACGACTGGCTCTATAACGAACTAAGCGCCTCCACCCGTACGAAAGCAGCCAACGCATTGCTGAAGTTTGCTTTCCAACAGGCACAGAACAAGAACTGGAACCTGAACTTCTATGAAGCTACCAACAACTGGAACCAGGTTTGTAATGGCGGACTGGTCTGTGCGGCACTGGCTTCTTATGAAAACAATCCTTCCGAAGCAAAGGACATGATTGAAAAGGCTTTAGCATCCAATAAACCTGCATTGGAAGTGATGTACTCTCCCGACGGCAACTATCCGGAGGGCAGCGGTTACTGGTGTTATGGCACACTTTATCAGGTGTTGATGCTTGCCGCCCTCAACAGTACGCTTGGCACAGATAACGGACTTTCCGATACACCGGGATTCTCCAAAACGGCAGAATATATGTTGTATATGACAGGGCTGAACAGCAAGTTCTTTAATTATTCGGACTGTGCTCCCTCTTCTACCGCAGCACTCGCTTCGTGGTGGTTTGCCGATAAATACAGTAACCCGTCATTGCTCTATAATGAACTGAAAATGCTGAAGAACGGTGAATATGCTTCCTGTGCCGAAAACCGCTTACTGCCAATGATTATGGCTTTCGCCAATAATCTGAATCTGGATGCGATCTCCGCCCCTTCCAATAAGCTATGGAGTGGAAAAGGGGAAACACCCGTCGTGATGGTGCATACCGACTGGACATACACGGATACGGATAAATACCTCGGTATCAAAGGCGGCAAGGCCGGTTCTAGTCATGGACACATGGATGCCGGTTCATTTGTATACGATGCGTATGGAGTGCGTTGGTCGATGGATTTCGGTCTGCAAAGTTATACAACTCTTGAGTCGGTACTGGCCGGTTTGGGTGGTAATCTTTGGGATATGGGACAGAATTCGATGCGTTGGGATGTATTCCGCCTGAATAATCTCAATCATAGTACAATCGCCAAATCAAAAAATTCCCGACCGAAAAACAAAATGTGTCATTAAAAC